>Ga0209211_10002484_pt1 | contig 31777 bp, 23 predicted proteins | sample RifGroA2_FD_183992 | JGI IMG/M metagenome (GOLD analysis project Ga0209211, IMG submission 183992) | Groundwater microbial communities from Rifle, Colorado, USA - Groundwater A2 (SPAdes) (version 2) | ecosystem: Environmental > Aquatic > Deep subsurface > Groundwater | place: Rifle, Colorado...
TGGGCCTTTACCTCACTGCACCCGGCCAATTGGCATCCCCTGACGCTCCTGAGCCTCGCCCTGGACCACGCGTTCTGGGGGCTCGCGCCCATGGGGTACCATCTGACCAACGTTTTCCTCCATGCGGCCAACGCGGGCCTGGTCTTTCTCTTCGCCGCCGCGCTCATCCGCCCCGCCGGTCCGGGCGAGTCCGGCGCGGCCGACCCGGTCCCCGCCGCCGTCGTCGCCGCCCTGCTCTTCGCCGTGCATCCGATGCGCGTGGAGTCCGTGGCCTGGGTCTCCCAGCGCAAGGACCTGCTCTGCGGGTTCTTCACCCTGCTCAGCCTCCTGGCCTATCTCCGGCACGCCCGCGCTCCGGGGGGGGACCGCGGCGCTTACGCGGCGGCGCTCGGGACTTTCGCGCTCGCGCTCATGAGCAAGTCCATGGCCGTCACCCTGCCGGTCGTGCTCCTGATCCTCGACGCCTTCCCGCTCCGGCGTCTGCGGGAGGGACGCCGCGTCCTCTGGGAGAAGGTCCCGTTCCTCCTGTTGAGCGCGGGCACGGCGCTGGCGACCCTGTGGGCCCAGCGCGCGGGGGGGGCGATGGTCACCCTGGCCGCGCGGCCCATGGAGGAGCGGCTCCTCAATGCCGTGCGTTCGCCGGTGTTCTATCTCTGGAAGACGTTGCTGCCGACCGGACTCGCTCCCTTCTACCCTTTCCCGGAGCGTGCGAGCCTGTGGACCTGGGATTACGGAGTCCCCGCGCTCGCCTTCGCGGCCATCACCTGGCTCTGCTGGCGCTGGCGGCGCCGGTTTCCGGCCATGGGCGCCGCCTGGGCCTGCTATCTCGTGACGCTCCTGCCGGTGCTCGGCCTGGTGCAGGTGGGCAGGCAGGCTGCGGCCGACCGCTACGCCTATCTGCCCGGATTGGCGCCGCTCATACTCCTGGGTGCGGGCGCGAGCCTGCTCCATGCCCGGCTGGGGCGTGCGGGGCGCGGTCGGTCGGGCGCCGCTCTCGCCGCCGCCCTGTTCGGGGCGGGCGCCCTGTCTTGGCTGAGCGTGCGCCAGACCCGCGTATGGAAGGATTCCGTGTCCTTGTGGAGCCATGAGGTGGGACACTTCCCCGACCGGATCGCGTTCGCCCATTCCAATCTGGGGCTCGGCCTCTATGAAGCCGGGCGGAAGGAGGAAGCGATGGCCCAGTACGACAAAGCGGTGCGGCTCGACCCGGCCGATCCCAACGCGCGTTTCAACCGCGGGATCGCCCTGGCCGGGCTGGACCGGACGGCCGAGGCCGTGGAGGAGTACCGGAGGGCCCTCGAGGCGGGACCCGCCTGGTCCGCGCGAGTGCGCAACAACCTCGGCAACGCCTATCTCAAGCTCGGCAAGGCGGATGAGGCCCGGGCGCAATATGAGGAAGCGGCGCGGCTCGACCCGGGCTACGCGGACGCCTGGTTCGGTCTCGGCGGCGCTTTCGACGCCTTGGGGCGTCCCAGGGATGCCGTCGAGCGCTACCGGGAGGCCCTCAAGCTGAAGCCGGACTATGTGGAAGCGCGGGCGAACCTGGCCGTGCTCTACGGGAAGCTGGGCGAGAGCGGCCTGGCCATCGCGGAGGGGGAGGCGGCCGCGGCCGCGTCCCCGCAGGATGCGACGGCGCTGTACAACCTGGGGGCCGCCTACCAGGCCGCCGGGAAGACGGCCCCGGCCATCGAGTCCTATCGCCGCGCCCTGGCGCTGAAGCCCGACTATCCGGAGTGCCGCAATAACCTGGGCGCGGTCTACGCGTCCTTGGGGCGATGGGACGAGGCCATCCGGGAATACCGCGCCGTGCTGGATGCGGAGCCGGACCGGGTCGAGGTGCGGGCGAACCTGGGCGTGGCCTATGCCGGCAAGGGGCTGCGCAAGGAAGCGGAGCGTGAGTTCAAGGAAGTCCTGCGCCGTCGTCCCGGCTTCGCGGCCGCGGAAGCGATGCTCCGCCGCCTCAGGGGACAGTCCGAGCCCTGATCACGGATCGCCCGGGTAGGCTCCGCAATCCTCCCCGGTATGGAACCGGGTGTAGAACCGGCACTCGTAGTAATCCCAGACCTTCTTCCACTGCGGGACTTCGCCGTCGGCCCCCGCGGCCCCGCTTCCGCCCGGGACGGCGGGAACGGGGTTGGTGGACAACGTGTTCTTTCCCGGGGCGAGCGCTCCCGTGCCGGGTTCCCCGCCGCCCTGGGACGCTTCGGGGGCTCCCCCCGCCTGGATCCGCTGCACGCTGGCCTGCAGGCAGTCGACCTTCTTGGGGTCGAGCACTTCGCGCATCTTGAGGAAGCGGGGGGCCCGGTCCTGGTCGCCGAGGGCCTTCTGCGGGGCGGCGTCCCAGTCCTCGAACAGCTTCACGCTGGACTGCACCGCCGCCTTGTTCAATTGGAGCATGGAGAGCTTCTCCGGCTGGGCCTGGAGGGCGCTCGGATCGCGGGCGGCCAAGGTGAATACGGGCCGGAGCTCGTCATTGATTATGGAAAGCTGTTCCTGGGTGAAGCCGGGCTTCTTTTCCGCCTTATCCGCCCCTTCCGGGGGCTTGGGCATGCAGGCCGCCCGCAAGGCGGGGGGGAACAGCACGAAGGAAAGGAGCAGGATGAGAGGGGTTCTCATGGGGCCTCCAGCGTTTCGAAATCAGTATACCGCGGGTACCTTGACAAATCAAGTGGCCATGTCTACACTAGCCTTGGAGGTGTCCATGACGGCGGTTTCCCGACGGGAGCTCGCGCTCCTGCCCCTCGGTCTCATCCTGTGCGCCGCGGCCGCGAGTCCCCCGCGCCTCGCGGCGGTCGGGCCCGTCACCGCCGTCGATCATGTCGAGAGCGCTTCCCAGCCGAGGACGGACCCTCCCCCGGCCTCGCTCTACCATGAATTGCAGAAATATCAGAAGCCGGAGATAGCGGACCGCCTGGTGCGGACCTGGGAGCAGATGGCGAAGGAGGGCGTCCCCATCGGCTATGAATCCTTCATACAGGGGACCGTCATCGCCGCCGCTTCCGGCGGGAAAGTCCGGTTCCCGGTCCCGAAATTCAACAATCTGCAGGACGCGCAGATGGTCCTGGATTTCATGAAGCCGATGCTGGGAGACCTCGAGACGGTCAATACTCCGGGGCGGAAGCACAACCACGCGGAGGATCGGCCGGTCGGCGACACGCCGACCGGCACCGGGCTGGAGGCGGTCAAGGACCATCTCACCGCCGCAGCGACCGGCGACACCGGTCCGACCGTCCTCCCGGGGCCCGGGACGCAGGTGCGGGAGCAGATCCTGACGGGGGTGGTGACGCAGTTCCCGAACAGCCCCATGGGCTACACCGGACTGGCCCAGATCCGCGTCGGCGCCGGCGACAACGCCGGCGCCTATGACATCCTGAGCAAGGGGATAAAGAGGACCGGCGGCACCTCGGACCTGTACTTCCTGCGGGGTCAGGCCGCCAAGCAGTTGGGGGATACGGAGCAGGCGAACCGGGACGCGGCCGAGGCCTTGAGCCTGGACCCGGAGAATTCGGCCGCCAACGCCCTGTACCAACTGACCAAGGGGCGCGTCTCGAGCCTCAAGCTCGAAAAACCGGATTTCGGGGCCAAGGCGGGTTCCGGCAGGGAGTCCGCGGGACGGTCCGGCAATGCGGCGGATGGGCGGGGGACTTCCCTGGGTGACGGCCGGGCGGCGGATATGGAGCCCGAAGCCGGGGCGGCGGGCGGTCCCGAGGCCCAGCAGAGCGAGTCCTTCACCCAGGCCGCCAGGACCGCCCTCATGGTGCGGGATACGGAATCCGCGATCGGGAAGGCTACGAAAGCCATCGAGCTCAATCCTGCGAACGCGCAGGCCTACAACCTGCGCGCCACCGCCTATCTGCAGAGGAAGGATTACGCGGCCGCGGTGCGGGACGCGAGTGCGGGCCTGGGATTGGCGCCCGGCAGCGTCCCCCTGCTCAACACCCGGGCCATGGCCTTGAACCGTTTGCGGGACTTCTCGGAGGGGTTCCGGGACGCGGCGGCGGCCATCGGGCTGCAGCCCCAGAGCGCGGCGGGCTACGTCAACCGGGCGCACTCCGAGTCCGGCCTAGATCGGCGCGGGGAGATGCTGGAGGACCTGCGCCGGGCCGCGGAGCTGGACCCCAAGTTCCGCGAGAAATACGAGGCCGCCGTCCGGCTTCCCGAGGATTCCGACACGGCCCTGTTGTTCGACGACCTCGTCGGTGCCGGGGGGGCGGCGGCCGCGGCGGAGGCGCCGGCGCGGCGTTCCCTGCCCCTATGGCCGTTCGCCCTGGCGGGGCTGCTCCTGGTCGGGTTCGGGGTGTTCAGTTCTCCGGGCATCCGCGAGCGCACTACCCAGTTCTTCAGCCGCGCCCCGGCCGATGTGAGATCCGCGCCCGCGGCGGAGCCCGGGGCGCCCCCCAGCGCGTTCTGGGGCCGCTATGAAGTCCGGCGGGAGATCGCGGAGGGCGGCATGGGCGTGGTGTATGAGGCGTTCGACAGGGGGCTCGAGCGCCGGGTCGCGGTCAAGAAGATGCGCGACGAGATCCGGCTCAACCGCCGCGAGCGCGAGCGCTTCCTCAATGAAGCCCGCACCGTCGCCAAGCTGCATCACCCCAACATCGTCGAGATCTATTCCATCGAGGAGGACGGCGACGACGCCTACCTCGTGTTCGAATACGTCGAGGGGCGGACCCTGCACGAGATCATCCAGGAGCAGGGGCGCCTGAGCCTGGCGCCGGTCAAGCATGTCTTCCTCGGCGTCTGCAGCGCGCTGGAATACGCCCACGGCCAGGGAGTGGTCCATCGCGACCTCAAGCCGGCCAACATCATGGTGGACAAGAACGGGGCCGTGAAGGTGATGGATTTCGGGGTGGCCCGGCAGGCCGCGGACGCGGCGGGGAACCACAACCAGACGAACACGGTGATCGGCACGCTCCCTTACATGGCGCCGGAGCAGGAGGAGGGGGTGGTCCGGAGGGAGGCCGACATCTACGCCTTAGGGGTATGCCTCTACGAAGCCCTGAGCGGGGACCTGCCCTTCAAGGGTTCGCCGGGGGCCGCGCTGCTCAGCAAGCGGGACGCCAAGTACGCGCCCCTGGGCCGGAGCATCGGGGGCCTGCCCGAGGCCGTGGACCGGCTCATCGGCCGGGCCCTCCAACCCGACCCGGAACAGCGCATCCATTCGGCCCGGGAATTCTTCCAGGAGCTAGACCATGCCCCGAACAGTTGACGCCCCGCTAGCCCTCGTCCTCGCCGGCGCCGCCATCCTCCTGCCGGCGTCCGGCTTCTCCACCGAACCCCCCGGCGCCGCTGTCGTAATCCGGAACGAGAACCAGATATCCGATACCGAGGTCGGGCTGCCGACCCTCTCCGGCACCGCCGGCTCCGGCTCGGGCGCTTTCGGTCCCAGCGTGGGAGGGAATGGGGATCCCCCCACCTCGTCCATCGGCGGCGGGTTGACCCTGACCGGGGATGACCTCAACGAGGTCGGCACGCGCCCGCTGGGGAGCAAGGGCGCGACGTTCACCAACGTGCCGGGGCTGCGCCACCGTTTCCAAAACGATGCGACGGAGAAGAACAAGGTGAAGAGGCCCCCGCCGCTGGAGGGGGTGTTCACGGGGGGGCCGCCGGAATCACGGGATGGGACCCCGCCGGGCGGCACCGGCCAGCCCGGCTCCTACAACAACACGACCTGGACTCCGGGCAAGGCCTCTCAGTACTACGACAACCGGATCCAACAGGGAGCGGGCAACGCGGACGACTATTACGGCCGGGCGCACGCGCGCTGGAAGATGGGGGACGCCGCGGGGGCGCGCCAGGACGCCGCGGAAGCCCTGCAGTTGGACCCCGCCAACGGGGCCGCGCTTTCCTTGTACAAGCTCACGGACAAACAGATCACCGATCCCAAGCTGAAGGCGGCGAAGCCGGATTTCGGGATGACCAGCATGGAAGGCGCGGCCGGTCTGCCCGGGGGCGGGAGCGGGCCGGGCCCCGCCGCGGCGCCGGGGGGAGTTCCCGGCACCGCTGGGGACATCGCGAGCGGCTTTCAGGCGTACCGCGGCAGCGGGGGGGACGTGGCGTACGGGCGCGGGGACGCGTCCGCCGTGGCGCGGGCGCTCAACGCGGCCCGGGGGATGCCGCCGCGGGAGCAGTCGCAGTCCTTGACGCGGGAGGCCATCGCCGCGTCCCGGGTCAAGGACCGGAGCGCGGCGCTGGCGCTGACGGAACAGGCCCTCACGCTCGACCCGTCGAACCTGGAGGCCTACAGCGTACGCTCCATGGTGTATCTGCAGGCGAAGGACTACGCGGCGTCGGCGGCCGAGGCCACCAAGGGACTCGCCCTCGATCCCGGGAGCCGGCCGTTCCTGAATCGCCGGGCTTTGGCCTACAACCGGCTGGGCCGCTACCGCGAGGGCCTGGCGGACGCCCTGTCGGTGCTGCGGCTCTCGGCGCGGGACGCGATCGGCTACTACAACAAATCCTACGCCGAGGCGGGACTCAAGGACGTGAAGGCCGCGCGCGAGGACCTCAAGCTGGCGGCGACGCTCGAGCCGCGCTTCCGCAAGCAGTACGAATCCATGCTGCGCCTGCCCGAGGATTCGATGCTGATGGACCTCTATGACGCGGCCGCGGGAGAGGAGGGCGCGGCGGCCAAGGCGGCGGAGCCGGCCCCGGCCCGCAAACCCCTGCCCCTGTGGCTGTTCGTCGCGGCCGGCGCGGCGCTCCTGGGTTTCGGGCTGCTGCGCAGCCAGGCGGTGCGGGAACGCACGAGCGTGCTCCTGCGCCGCGGGGCCGAGGCCGGAGAGCCGGTCGCGGAGGCCGCGGCGGCCGGACCGGCGGAGGCCGCCCCCGGGACGGGTTTCTGGAGCCGGTACGAGCTGGCGCGGGAGCTGGGCGCGGGCGGTATGGGGCTGGTTTACCTGGCCAAGGACAAGCGTCTGGACCGCATGGTGGCCGTCAAGAAGATGCGCGACGAGATCCGCGGCAACCGGCGCGAGCGGGAGCGCTTCCTCAAGGAGGCGCAGACCGTCGCGAAGATGCGCCATCCCGGCATCGTGGAGATCTATTCGATCGAGGAGGAGGGCGACGACGCTTATCTGGTATTCGAGTACGTGGCGGGGCGGACGCTCTTCGAGGTCATCCAGGAGAAGGGACGCCTGAGCCTGCGGGAGGCGCTGGACTTCATGCGCGGCGTCTGCTACGCGCTGGAGTACGCGCACGGGCGCAACGTCATCCACCGGGATCTCAAGCCGTCGAACATCATGGTGGACGCCGACGGCGCGGTGAAGGTGATGGACTTCGGCATCGCGCGGCAGGTCACCGACGCCCTGGCGCGGCAGTCGATGACCAACACGGTCATCGGCACCCCGCCCTACATGGCGCCGGAGCAGGAGCAGGGGGTGGTGCGGCGGGAATCGGACATCTACTCTTTGGGGGTCTGTCTGTACGAGGCGCTGACCGGAGAACTGCCTTTCGGCGGGACTCCCGGGGCGGCGCTTCTGAGCAAGATGGAGGGGAAGTACATCCCGGTGCGCAAGCTCGTGGACGGCCTGCCGGAAGGGGCGGAGAACCTCATCCGGCGCGCCCTGGACCCCGACCCGGAGAAGCGGATCAAGTCCGCCGCGGAGTTCCTGCAGGAGCTGGAGAAAGCCGCGGCGGCCTAGAGGCTGCCGCTCGCTTCGAGGCTGCTGGTGCCGCCGAGGTCCACGCTGCGCGGCGGCAGCGGGTCGAGGCTTTTCGCGTAGGGGTGGGATATGAGGTGGCGGGCGTAACGCGGTACGCCCCACAGCGGCGGTTCCTTGAGCGCCCGGCGGTAGGCGGCGACCGCATCGTCGCGCCGCCCCAGTAAGTCGAGCGACTCCCCGACGAAGAGCTCCACGAGCCCGCGCAGGGGGTGGCCCTCCGGGATGTCCCGGAGCGCGGCCTCGTAGTGCTCCAGCGCGCGCGTGTAGCCGCCCGAGAGCTGCTCGGCGAGTCCCAGGAAGTACAGCGCGCCGGCGCGGTCGATCCTGCGATAGAAGGGCTTGCCGCTCTCGGCTTTGGCCAGCATGGCTGCCGCCTCGATCTTGAGCCCGGCGGCGTCGTGCAGGTGATACAGGCCGATCAAGCGCATGGAATCGATCAGCGGGCTCTCCGGGAGTCCGCCGCGCAGTTCCTGCAGGATGTTCCAGGCCTCGCGGGGGTTCTTCTCCAGCGTCCAGTAGATGCCCACGAGCAGGAGCTTGGCGGCGGTGCGCGAGTACTGCCCGTGTTCGGCCGCCAAGCGCAGCTCCGAGAGTCCCTTGGCCTTGTTGCCGCCGGAGGTGAAGGTCAGGACGCGCACAAGCCGCGAGAGCGTGGCGACGTAGTAGTCGTAGGCGCCCAGGCCGAGGTAGGCGTCATAGAGCCCGGGGTCGAGCTCGATGGCCTTGCGTTCATCGCGGTAGGAGCGCCGTCCGTCCACATAGGCGGCCACCCAACGGTGCTGGGAGGCTTCGCGCCGCGCTTTGAGGCCGCGCGCCGCCCCGAGATACAGGTAGCCTTCCGCTTTGCGGCCCGAGCGCCGCTCGCGCTTAGCGTCGTCGATCGCCAGCCCGACAGCCTTGTAGAAGGCGTGTTCCTGCGGGCTGTCGGGTCCCGCGAGATCGTTCTCCATGCGCCACCAGAGCGCGGCGGCGTAGCCCAAGGAGTAGACCGGGTCGCCGGGGTGCTCGCTGATGCCGCGCGCGAAGAGCCCCTCGGCGCCTTCGTAGTCGCAGCGGTACAGGGCGTCGAGGCCGGTCGCGACGGCCTTTTCCTGTTCGGGGGTCATGGCCCGGGCCGGGCCGGCCATGGACATGCCGAGCGCGGCGATGCATGCCAGGAGCATGGACATAGGATACCAGAATCGCGGCCCGGGGGCCCTTACCAGGGCGCTGAGCTTCGTAGGGCGGTCCAGGTCTCTTCATTGAGCCTGCCGGTTGCCGCCAACCCTTTTGCGTGCTGGAAATCGGATAGGGCTTCCATGGTCATCTCTCCAGCCTGTCCATCGATGGACCCGGGATCGAAACCGGCATCCCGAAGTCCTTGTTGCAGACGTTCCACCGTGAAAGGTCCCTTCTGCTGCTCGATCTTCATCAACTCGTTCCATGTCCCATCGCTGATGTAGCCCGTGGATGGAAGTCCGCGGCCCCTTTGGAAGTCTTTTAGGTCCTCCCGGGTATCAGGTCCCATCAGTCCATCGACATATGAGGCGAATCCCGAGTACATCATGATCAATTGGGCCTTGCGGACCATGGATGTGTCCTGGCTGTAGGAGCCGATTCGTGCTTCTTCCTGCCGCTGCTCGATCGATGTCCCACAGCCGCATGCCCAGAGAATGAGAAGTGGGACGAGATTCCGCAAGAGAACCCCGCGTGAGCCCTCCATGATCGAGGCATAACCCGAAGGGGGATTCATGTTCGGATCAGTCATAAGGCTTCGAGACGCCCGATACTCCGGGGAGGCGGATCTTGTTCTCCGCCCTGCGATTAATGCCCCAGCAATCTTCCCTGGATTCCGAACAGACGGGTTTCTCCTCGCCGTAGGAGATGGTCGCTACCCGGTTCCCTGGAATCCCGAGAAGGAGATAGTAGTCCCGCACCGCCTTGGCCCGACTCTGGCCCAGTGCCAGGTTGTACTCTGAGGTGCCGCGGTCGTCACAGTGGCCTTCGATCAGCACCTCCCATCCCGGATTCGTCTTGATGGCATCGGCGTTTCGCTTGAGGGTCTCGCGCGTCTCCTGCCCCAGGTCGTGGCGGTCAAGCGCGAAGTGGACCGCCCTGAGTTCCGGGATGCTGGTGAACTGGGAGTCGTGGATCCCCGGCTCCGGCAAACGTCCGGACGCCAGCGGGAACGTCCCGGGTTCCGGGATATCGGTCAAATGGGAGTCGTGGGCGCCAGGCTCCGGCGAATGGCCGCGTGCACTCCGGCCATCACCGGGAAGCTTCATCGCCAAACGTCTGGTGCAGGCCCCGGTCAGGGCAATGAGGGCGGCGAGAGTCCACAACGTCATGCGCTTCGAATCAATCTTCATCTAGGATTCTCCCGGCTCCTCTGGTTGGACGGCTCCCCAGACCAGCCTTATCCAGATCCACCCCTTTACTTCGTCCCCATCCGTCACCTGGAGCCAGCCGTCCTCCATGCGCAGCACCTTGAAGGGGTAGGCCCGATCCACTTCCCAAAGCACCTCATACTCCAACCCGGGCCCGGAGCGTACATTGGCGTACTTCCCAGCCACGGCCACGCAGCGATCGGAGTAAAGCACGGACTCGTGCGCCCAGCCCGTATCCCCTTCCACGTCCTTCACGTTGGCCCATTCGCCGTTCCAGTCCAGCACCTTGAAGGGAGTGTGCTGGTCCGCAACCCATGTCACCGGCTGTCCCATGCCGGCGCCCTGGCGGACATTGGCCCTCCTGGTCGAGACGCACAGGGTCTCCGCTCCCGCATGGTACGCGGAGAGCAGCAGAACGGCACCCGAACAGAGTCCCCACCGCCTCGATGGCATCACGATGTCAGGATACCCAGTCCGCGTTAGAGAAATGTTATAGATAGAATCGATAGTAAGGCTAGATGATAGAGAGATAAGCGATGTATACTATCGCTAGGAGCTCCCCCTATGCTGCCCATAAACTACCACCACCTGTACTACTTCTGGGTCGTGGCCAAGGCGGGCCGCATCTCGCAGGCTTGCCGGCAGCTGCTGTTGTCGCAATCGACCTTGAGCATGCAGATCCAGCAGTTGGAGCGGTCCTTCGGGAAGCAACTGCTCCACCGCAGCCGCAAGGGTGTCGCACTGACGCCCGAGGGCCGGATCGCCTTCGACTATTGCGAGCGCATCTTCTCTCAAGGCGAGGAGCTCGCCGCGGCGCTCCGGCCCGGCTGCGGCTTGACGCCCGCGCGGCTGCGCCTCGGGATAACCGGTTCAGTCTCGCGACATGTCGTTACTCAGATACTCGAACGAGTCTACAGGATCGATCGCAGACTCCGGGTCAGCCTCTTGGAAGGACTGCATGAGGATCTGCGTGAGCGCCTGGAGAAGCATCGGTTGGACGTCGTCGTCTCCAATATCGATTTTGCAAACGATCTCGGGTTGGAGTTCAGAAGCCGGCTGGTGGGAGCGCTGCCGATCGATTTCGTCGCCGTGCCCAAGCTGGGGAAGCTGATCCGGCGGTTCCCAGCTGATTTGGCGACGCTGCCGATGTTCCTCAACGCTCCGGAAAATCCGGTGCGCAAGGAAATAGACCTGTTCTTGTGCCGGCACAGGGTCGTAGTATCGGTGGAAGCTGAGATCGATGACTTCGACCTTCTGCGCTTCTTGGTTCTGCGCGGGCGGGGTGTCGCGGCCATGGATGCCCTGACGGTGCGGCAGGATATAGCGCAGGGCAGACTGGTCCGGATCAACCCGCGCCCCGTGAGCGTGAAGGAGTACATCTGGTTCACATGCGGTCGGCATCCGAAACCCAATCCGATCCTCCAAGAGGTGATGTCGGAGCTGCTGGAGGGTTTCGAGATCCGCGTCTAGGCCGTCCCAGTACTATTGATCCGGGGCGTCTTCCAGGGGCTTCTGCTTGAAGCGGGCGGGGCCTTCCTTCATGAGGACGGTGACCCGCTGCTTGGCGGTCTCGAGCCGCTCCGCGAGTTCCTTGGAGAGTCCCACCCCGTCCTCGAATAGGGCCAGAGACTCCTCCAGGCCCTTCTCCCCGGATTCCAGGGCGCGGACGGTGCCTTCCAGGCGCTCGAGCGCCCTCTCGAAAGGCTCTTCACCTTCCTTCTTCTTCGTTTTCGCAATGGTCATGTCACCCTCGCCTTGAGCTCGCCGTCCTGCAGGCGCACCTGGATCTCGTCGAAAACGGAGACATCCTGGACCGAGCGGACGACCTGTTTGCCACCCTTGAAGACGATGGCGTAGCCGCGGGCCAGGACCTTGAGCGGGCTGAGCGCGTCGAGGCCGCCCGCCAGCCGGCGCAGCTCCGCGTCGGCGTGAAGCAGGGTCCGCTGTACAGCGGGGGCGAGGCGTCCGGCCAGTTCCAGCACGCGGGCTTCGCGCAGGGCGGTCAGGCGGCCGGGGTCGCGCAGGGCCGGGGCCGAGGCGGTGCGTCCCAGGCGCTCTTCCAGGCGGCGCAGGAGCTCCCGGACGGAGGGGGTGAGCCGTCCCGCCAAGGCGTCGATGCGCTGCGCCGGGGCTTCGAAGAGGCGCGCCGGATCGCTCAGGAAGGGGGAGCGGGCCAGCCCGCCGAGGCGGTCTGCGAAGCCGCGCAGGACGGCCAGGATGCAGCGGCCCAGCCGCTGGCGCAGGGAGTCGAGATGCTCGAGGAGGGCCTCCCGGTCCTGCACCACGAGCTCCGCGGCCGCCGAGGGCGTGGGGGCGCGCAGGTCGGCCGCGAGATCCGCGATCGTGAAATCGGTCTCGTGGCCCACGCAGGAGACCACGGGGATGAGCGAGGCCGCGATGGCGCGGGCCACGCTCTCCTCGTTGAAGGCCCAGAGGTCCTCCAGCGAGCCGCCGCCGCGTCCGACCAAAAGCACCTCGGTGTCCGGGAAGCACTCGTTGAAGTCGGCGATGGCCTCGGCGATGCGGGGGGCGGCGTCCGCGCCCTGCACCGGGACCGGGAGGATGCGGATGTCGAGACCCGAGAAGCGGCGGGTCAGCACGCTCAGCATGTCCCGGATGGCCGCGCCCTGCAGGGAAGTCACCAGCCCGATGCGGACGGGGAAGCGCGGGATGGGGCGCTTGCGCGCGGGGTCGAAGAGCCCCTCGGCCTCCAGCTTGCGCTTGAGCTGCTCGTAGGCGAGCTGCAGCGGGCCCATGGCCTTGGGCTGCAGCCAGGAGACGATGAGCTGGGTGCGTCCGGAGCCCGGATAATGGCTGAGGCGGCCCCGCGCCACGACCTCGAGGCCGTGCTCCAGCTCGAAGCGGAGCTCCGCCGCGTTGCCCTTGAAGAGCACGGCCGGGAGCTGGGACTCCTGGTCCTTGAGGGTGAAGTAGGTGTGTCCGGAGCCGTAGGTCTTGGGCTGGGAGACCTCCCCGATCACGAAGACCTCGCTGAAGCCCGCTTCGAGCAGCTCCTTGACGCGGCGGCTGAGCTCGCTGACCGTGATGGGAGAGACCGCGGTCCCGTGCTCCAGCCCCTCGATCACGGCTCGCCCTTCCGCCCGGCCTTCGGCTCGGATTTCAGGGCCTCCAGCACGGCCAGGCGTTTGGCGATGCGCGCCTCGTCGCCCTGTCCGTCGGGCAGATAGAAGCGGACCGGCTGGGGCATGTATTCCTGGAAGACGAAGTGTCCGGGGAAATCGTGAGCGTACTTGTAGCCCTGGCCGTGCCCCCGGCTCTTGGCGTCGAGGTTCGCGTCGCGCAGGTGCAGCGGGACCTCCCGGGGCGGGCCCTGCTCGGCCTCGCGCAGGGCGGCGTCCACGGCCAGGTACGCCGCGTTGGACTTGGGTGCGGCCGCCACGTAGGTGACGGCCTGGGCCAGAGGGATGCGCGCCTCGGGCATGCCCAAGGACTCCACGGCTTGGAAGGCCGCGTTGGCGATCAGGAGGGCCCGAAAATCGGCGTTGCCCACGTCCTCCGCGGCGCAGATCAGGACGCGCCGCGCGACGAAGCGCGGGTCCTCGCCGGCCGCCAGCATCTTGGCCATCCAGTAGAGGGCGGCGTCGGGGTCCGAGCCGCGCATGGACTTGATGAAGGCCGAGATGTGGTCGTAGTGGTCGTCGGAGGACTTGTCGTAGCGCAGCGAGCGCTTCTGGATGGACTCCTCGGCCACCGCGAGGGTGATGTGCCGGCGGCCGTCCATCTCGACCGGGGTCGTGAGGACCGCGAGTTCGAGGGCGTTGAGGAGCCGGCGCGCGTCGCCGCCGGACATCCGGACCAGGTGCGCGCGGGCCTCGGGGTCCAGCGCGGCCTGCGCCCCGCCCAGCCCCGCCCCGGCGTCCCCCAGGGCCCGGTCCAGGATGCGCTCCAGGGCCGCCTCGGGGAGGGGGAGGAACTCGAAAGCGGTCGAGCGGGACAGAAGCGCCGCGTTCACGTAGAAGGAAGGATTCTCGGTGGTCATCCCGATGAGGATGACGTCGCCGCGCTCCACGGCCGGCAGGAGGACGTCCTGCTGGGTGCGATTGAAGTGGTGGATCTCGTCGACCAGGAGCAAGGTCTTCGTCCCGCTCTGCCCGAGCCGGTAGCGGGCGGCCTCGAGGGCCTTCTTGAGGTCGGCCACGCCCGCCGTGACCGCGTTGAGCTCGACGATCTCGGCGCCGGACTTGGCGGCGATGAAGCGGGCCAGGGCGGTCTTGCCGGTGCCGGGAGGGCCGAAGAACACCGCGGAGGCCACCCGGTCCGCCTCCACGAGCCGGCGCAGCAGCTTGCCGGGGCCGAGGAGCTGCTCCTGCCCGGAGAAGTCCGTCAGGGCCTTCGGGGCGAGGCGGGAGGCGAGGGGGCGGGAGGCTTCGGACGCCTGGACGGGGAACAGCTCGCTCAAGGCTCGCCTTCCACCGTCTTCTGGAGCTCGACGATCATGCCGTCGATCTTGCGCTCCTCGGCGCTGCCGATGTTCTTGAGCTGGGAGCGGAGCTTGTCGAGCTCGGCCGCGTAGGAGAGCGCGGCCATGATGGCCACCTTGGAGGAATCGTACATCTTGGTCTCGTCGGCGATCTCGCGCATCCGCTTGTCGAGGTCCTGCGCCAGGGTGTTGACCTCGATGGGGGTGATGCCCTCGAACTTGAGGAGCAGCTTGCGCCCGAAGATCACCGCGGAGATCTCTTCTTTCAGCATCCCGTCAGCTCCATGACCCGGTCGAGGCGCTTGACCGTGCGCTCGAGCTTCGTGCGCACGAGCTCCTGCCGCTGGCTCATCGCCTTGAAGCGCTTGAACTGCATCTGCAGGGCGCCGTTCTCCTCGTGCAGGACCGAGAGCTCCTTGCGGAGCTTGGCGTTCTCGGTGTGGAGCTTCTTCATGCCGGCGGCGGCCTTGCCCACGAGGGTCTCAAGGGTCGCGACCTTCTGGAGCATCTTCGCGTCCATCGTCAGCTCCGGAGTTCGGCGCCGCAGGCGGCGCGAAGGGCCGGCAGGATGCGGTCCACGGCTTCCTGGACCTCGGCGTCGCGCAGAGTGCGGTCCGCGCGCGAGAAGGTCAGGCGCACGGTCCAGCTTTTCCGGCCTTCCGGGATCCCCTTGCCGGTGAAGAGGTCGAGCAGTTCGACGCACTGCAGCCCGTCCAGGCGGAGCTCGCGGATCGCGCCCTCCAGGGCGGCATAGGGGGTCGCCGCGGGCGCCAGGAGCGAGAGGTCGCGCGCGACGGAGGGGAAGGCTGAGAAAGGCTGGAACCGGGCCGCCGCGCAGCGCGCGCGCAGCAGGACTTCCAGGTCGAGCTCGAACGCGGCGGTCTCGCGCCCCGCGCCGCGGCCTCCGGCCCCGCCCAGGTCCCACCGGCGCACGAGCTCGGGGTGGAGGACGCCGGCCTTCCCGGCGCACGCTCCGCCCGCGAGCAGTTCCAGGGAGGCTCCAGGATGGAATATCCCGTCGGGAGCGGAGGGCTCCTGCCAGCGGACCGCGAAGCCGCGGAGCAGGGTCTCCAGGGTCCCTTTGACTTCGTAGAGGTCCGGCGCTTCGCCGCGGCGCTTCCAGTTCGGGCGCGCGGGCTGCAGCCCGGAGAGGATGCCGGAGAGCAGGGAGCGCTCGCGCGCCCCTCCCTCATGGGGCAGGAAGGCGCGGCCGGCCTCGAAGAGGCGCAGGCCCGCGGCGCCGCGGTTGAAGTTGAGGGCCGCGCTGCGCAGGAGCCCCACCAGCAGCGTCGGGCGCAGGAGGGCCCAGTCCTCCGAGATGGGATTGAGGACCGCGAGCTGCGCGCCCGGCGCCGGCGGCCGGCCCAGGAACCTCTCCAGCTCCGGGACGGAGACGAAATCGTAGTTGTAGGCCTCGCACCAGCCCAGGCCGCAGAGCCCGTCGCAGAGGAGCTCGCGGCATTCATGCAGCGGCGGCACCTCGGGGACGGGGAGGCTGACCGGCGAGGCCTCGTCCGGGATGGCGTCGTAGCCGAGATGGCGGGCCACTTCCTCGGCGAGGTCGGAGGGCGTCTCCAGGTCCGCCCGGTACGAGGGCGGGTGGACCACGCAGCCCTGGGCCGTTTTCTCCATGCACAGGCTGAGGCGCCCCAGCACCGTCTCGATGCGCTCGGCGGGGTAGCGCGTCCCCAGGATGCGGTTGAGCTCCTCCGGGGACGCCGTGACGGGCTTGCGGGGCGGCGCGGCGGGCGCCGTGTCGCGGAAGGCTCCGGCCCGGCCTTCGGCCAGGCTGACGATGAGGGCCGCGGCCCGGGCCGCGGCCGCGGGCATGCCGCCCGCGTCGATGCCCCGCTCGAAGCGGTAGGAGGAGTCCGTGCGTACGCCGATGGCGCCGCCGCTGCGCCGGATGCGGCCGGGGCGGAAGCCGGCGACCTCCAGGAAGATGCGGGTGGTCTTGTCGGACACCGCGGTGGGCTGTCCGCCGATGACTCCGGCGATGGCCACCGGCCGGGAGGCGTCGGCGATGACCAGGTTCGTGGGGGTGAGCCGGTATTCCTTGCCGTCGAGGGCGAGGATGCTCTCGCCGGGACGCGCGTCGCGCACCTCGATGCGTCCGCCCTGCAGGAGATCGGCGTCGAAGGCGTGCAGGGGCTGGCCCGCCTCGAAGAGCACGTAGTTGGTGGCGTCCACGATGTTGTTGATGGGACGCAGGCCCACCGCTTCCAGGCGCCGGACCAGCCACTGCGGGGAGGGTCCGACCTTGATGCCTTCGATGAGGCAGCCCATGTAGCGCGGGCACTCGGCGGCATCGGCCACCGATACGGGGTACGCTTCCGGTCCTGTGGGAGCCGCCAGGGCGCCCCAGGGGTCCTTGAGGGGGAGTCCGAAGCTCACGGCGAGCTCCCGGGCCAGGCCCAGGTGGGACAGGCAGTCCGGACGGTTGGGCTTCACGTCCAGATCGAGCACCGCATCGCACTTGCCGGCGCGGGCGGCGAAATCCGTTCCCAGCGGGGTGTCGGGCGGGAGGACCAGTATCCCGGCCGACTCGCCCTGGGCGAGCCCCAGCTCCGACTCCGAGCAGATCATGCCTTCCGAGACCGCGCCGCGGATCTTGGACTTCTTGAGCTTCATCCCCCCGGCCAGCTCGGCGCCGACGCGGGCGAAGGCCACGCGCTGGCCGGCCGCGACATTGGGCGCGCCGCAGACCACGGGATAGGTCCGGGCGCCGTCGGAGACCTCGCAGACGGACAGCCGGTCCGCGTTGGGGTGCTTCTCGGCCTTGAGCACCGAGCCGACGACGACGCCGCTGAACTGCGGCCCGGTCTTGACCAGGGCTTCCACCTCGAAGCCGATGCGGTGGCAATGCTCGGCCAGCGTCTCGGGGGTTTCCGGGAGGTCGATGAAGTCCTTGAGCCAGTCGTACGAGAACTTCATGGGCCGAACTGCTCCAGGAAGCGCAGGTCGTTCTCGTAGAGCAGCCGGATGTCGGGGATGCCGTAGCGCAGGAGGGCGATGCGCTCCACGCCCACGCCGAAGGCGAAGCCGGACCAGCGCTCCGGATCGTAGCCCACGTTGCGCAGGACCGCGGGATTGACGAGGCCCGCGCCCAGCATCTCGATCCAGCCGGAGCGCTTGCAGACCGGGCAGCCCTTGCCGCCGCAGAGCAGGCAGCTCACGAAGACCTCCGCGGAAGGCTCGGTGAAGGGGAAATAGGAGGGGTGGAAGCGCATGGCGGTCTTGGGGCCGAAGAGCTTGCGCAAGAACGCGGTCAAAGTCCACTTGAGGTCCGCCATGGTCACCCGCTTGTCCACGTAGAGCCCCTCGATCTGATGGAACACGGCCGAGTGGCTCGCGTCCACGGCCTCATGCCGGAACACCCGGCCCGGGGCGATGATGCGCACGGGCGGGGCGTGCTTTTCCATCCAGCGCACCTGCACGGGGCTGGTGTGCGTGCGCAGGAGCAGCGGGGTCCGGGTCCCGGCGAGATAGAAGGTGTCCTGCATGTCGCGGGCGGGATGCTCCGCGGGGATGTTGAGGGCCTCGAAATTGTAGCGCTCGGTCTCGATGAGCGGGCCGTCGGCCAAAGAGAAGCCGAGCTGGGACAGGGCGCCCGTGATCTCGCGGATGGTGCGGGTGATGGGGTGCAGGCGTCCGCGGGGCATGGGCGCGGCCGGGAGGGTGAGGTCGATGCGCGCGCCGGAGAGGGCGGCTTCCGTGCCGGCGCGCTCCAGCTCCGTCCGGCGCGCGTCCAGGGCTTGCTGGAGCGAATCCCGCAGGGTGTTGGCCTGGGGCCCGCAGCGCCGCTTCTCCTCAAGAGGAAGGTCCTTGAGGGCTTTGAGCATGGCGGTCAGACTGCCCTTGCGTCCCAGCAGGGAGACGCGGACTTCCTCCACAGATTCCAGCGTGGCGGCGGCCGACACGGACTCGGCGGCGGATCGGGAGATCCGCTCGAGTTCCGTCTCCCATGAGCTATGGGAAATGTCGGCCATCGCGGCCTCTTGGCTGCGCCCGGCGCAGCCCTGTTACGGCTTCTGGGAGAGAGCGACGACTTTCTTGAAGGAAGCCGCGTCCCGGAGCGCCATCTCCGCCAGCATCTTGCGGTTCAGGGTGAGGCCCGCCTTCTTCAAACCCGCGATGAATCGGCTGTAGCTCAGGTTCTCTTCGCGGCAGGCGGCGTTGATTCTGGTGATCCAGAGGCTGCGGTACTCGGACTTGCGGTCCTTGCGGCCGGTGTAGGCGTGGTTGAGCGCCTTCTCGACCCGTTCCTTGGCTTCGCGCCAATGCCGGCTCTTGCCGGCATAGAAGCCCTTGGCGCGCTTCATGTACTTCTTTTTGTGCTTTCTTGAAGTGACTCCGCCTTTGATTCTCATGGCCGTTCCATCACGAATAAGGTAGACGCTTGCGGATATTCTTTCCGTCGGCGTCGTTGAGGATCCCGCTGCGGCGCTTGTGGCGGCCGTAGCCCGAGCGCGCAGGGGTGAGGAGGTGGCGCAGGCACGGCTTCTTGAACTTGAACTTCCCGGAAGCGGTCCGTTTGAACCGTTTCTTGGCTCCGCTGTGGCTCTTTATCTTTGGCATCGCACAGTCTCCGGTCTTGAAATCCGCTCAGTGCTTCGGGGCCATCGTCATCATGATCCGGTTGCGGTCCGAGAGCGGCTGCTGTTCGACCGTGGCGATGGCCACGAGGCGCTCCTGGATGTTCCTGAGCAGCTGGATCCCGATGTCCTTGTGCGCGTTCTGCCGGCCCTTGAACACGACGGTGAAGCGCACCTTGTCGTGGGCCTTGAGGAACTCTTCCGCGTGCCGGATCTTCACGTCGAGGTCGTGCTGCCCGATCACCGGCGAGAAGCGGACCTCCTTGAGAAGCCCCGCTTTCTGATGCTTGCGCGCCTCGCGCTCCTTCTTGTCCTGCTCGTACTTGAACTTGGAGTACAGCAGAAGCTTGCACACCGGCGGATTCGCCTGCGGGGCGACCTCCACCAGGTCGAGCTTCTTGAGCCGAGCGATCGCCAGCGCCTCGGAAGTCGGCTTGATCCCCAACTGCGCGCCGTCGGCATCGATGAGCCGGACCGACTTCGCCTGGATGTACTGATTGACCCGCGTCCTGTCTTTGTCGTACGACGGATATGCCACCCGACCTCTCAACTACGGGAATAAGTTAAGACGGAAATATATCAACTTCCGACGGACCCGTCAATAGGCGTCGTCCGGGGACCGCCCCGCCGCTCGAGGCCGAGAAGGCGGAGTATCTTCTCCAGGAAGGCCTGCTTGGTGAAAGGCTTGAGCAGCTGGTCCTGCGCGCCGCGCACGATGGCCTGCTGGGCGGCCTCCCGGTGCCCGCTCAGGATCAGCACTGGGACGCGGCGCTCCTTGGACTCCTTCTGCATCCGGTCCAGAAGTTCCAGGCCGTTCATGTCCGGGAGCATGAGGTCGAGGATGAGGAGGTCGAAGCGGCGCTCGCGCAGCAGGTCCAAGGCCTCCTCGCCGCGGTGGGTCGTGGTCAGCTGGAGGTTCTCCGAGAGGCCGGACAGGAAGACGCGGACGAGCTCGACGATGTCGGCGTTGTCCTCCACCACGAGGACGCGCTTCTTGGTCAGGCGCGGCGGCTGTTCGACGGCCATGGGCAGGGAGTCCGGCTGGGCCAGGGGGAGGGCCAGCATGGACGAGGTCCCCTGCCCGACGCCCTTGGACTCCAGCCAGATGCGTCCGCCGTGGAGCTCCATGATCTGCCGGGCCAGGGCCAGGCCGATGCCGAGCCCCGAGACCTCGCGGGTCAGTTCGCTGTCGGTATGCACGAACCCGTCGAAGAGCCGGGGCAGGATCTCCGGCTCGATGCCGCGGCCCTGGTCGGACACGCGGACCCAGGCCTCAACCCCGGCGTGCTCCTCCAGAGTCACCTGCACCAGGCCGCTGTCGGGGCTGAAGCGCACGGCGTTGCTCAGGAGGCTGCCGAGGACCTCCTTGAGCTGCAGGGGGTCCACCAGCGCCCAGACCGGCCCTTCCGGGACGGTGAGCGAGACCCGCACGCCGCGGGGTTGGTTCTGCAGCCAGCGTTCGCCGAGGTAGTCGCCGAGGAGCGGGGACAGGTCCACCGAGCGCAGGAGCACCTCCTGCGTGTTGAAGGCGCGGTCCCGGAAGGTGAGCAGCCGGTTGAGCATCTGCAGAAGCAGGTCCCCGCGCCGCATGATGGCCTGCAGGGCCCGGGCCTGCGGCTCGCTGACCGGGCCGAGGTCCCCTTCCCGGAGCGTCTTGGCGTAGCCCAGGATGACGGCGAGCGGGGTGCGGAGCTCGTGGCTCACGCTGGAGATGAACTCGTCCTTCATGCGGTTGACCTGGCGCAGCTCCAGGTTCTCGCTCTGGAGTATCTGCAGCTCGACCGCGCGGCGCAGGAGGCGCCCCAGATCCACGATGGGCAGATCGTCGTGCACCAGGAAGTCGATGGCGCCGTGCTTCATCGCGTCCACCGCGATCTTTTCGCTGCCGTGCGGGGCCATGATGACCACGGCCACCTTAGGGTGGAGCTGGCGGACCTGGTCCAGGAGCTTGACCCCGTCGATCCCGGGGACCAAGTAGTCGATGAAGGCGACGTCGAACACCCGGCGCCGGAGCGCGTCGAGGGCCTCGGTGGCGTCCTTGGCGCACTGGACCAGGATGTCCCAGCCCTGGATCTCGTGGAGGCGCTCCTCCAGGAGCGCCCGGGCGTGCTCCTTGTCGTCCGCGATGAGGATGTTGAGCTTCTGGTCCAGGGAACCCATCGGCCCGATTGTAGCACAACCCGACTCGCTCCGTCGTCCCGGCGAAAGCCGGGACCCAGCATCGTCCGTCTTCCCGGCGAAAGCCGGGACCCAGCATCGTCCGTCGTCCCGGCGAAAGCCGGGACCCAGCATCGTCCGTCGTCCCGGCGAAAGCCGGGACCCAGTTATTGCCGTTAAGCTTCACGCCTGGACCCCGGGGTCAAGCCCCGGGGTGACGCACTACCCTCGGGGGCGAAAAAGTTCTATAAGTTGCTGACACCGGAGGTGCGATGGCCCAGTTCATAGAGAAGCCCGCGATTGTCCCCGCAGCCGGGAGCCTGCCCAAGACGATCGAGGAATACATAGGGCGGGTCAATTCCGGGAGCACCACGATCAGCGTGGCCCGGATGGTCAGCCCGTGCGGGTGGGCGGAGCCCGCCCAGGAGCCGCGCTTCGCCGAATATACGTTGGTGCTGACGGGGATGCTGCGCGTGGAGGCCGGGGACCGCGTCTACGAGGTCCGCGGCGGGCAGGCCCTCGTCATGCTGCCGGGTGAGCGCGTGCGCTATTCCACTCCCGAGCCCGGGGGCGCGGAATACATATCCATCTGTCTGCCGGCTTTCTCCTACGAGACCGTCCGCCGGGAAGGCTGAACTGCGGGGCGTCCGCCGCGGAACCGGGGCATCAGAATTGACATCCCGGAAGCTATAGCTTAGAATCCCAAGAGTCGTTCTCTTTCAGGGCATTCTTGGGGGGCAGCATGGGTTCTATTTCTGCCGCGACCTGCCGCGTTCTCGTCATCGATGATGACCCCGACTACGGTCAGATGATGTATCGCCGTCTCCAGAACCACGGCTTCGAGACCTGCCGTGCTTCCACCGGTAGGGAAGGCCAGGCCAAAGTCACCGAGTTCGGGCCGAACCTCATCCTGCTCGACATCCGGCTACCCGACATCGACGGCATCGCTCTCCACAGGGCTTTTAAGATTGACCCGCGGACGCGGGATATTCCCATCATCCTAATGACCGGCGAGGGCTACCTCGACAGCGTCCTGGAGGCGACAGTCCAAGGCCTGCATGCGGAGCCGGTTTATCTGAAAGTGAGCTGCGATGTCCGCGGCATCCTGGAACGGATCAGCGAGATCCTGGAACGGCCCTGCTGCCAAGGCGAGCAGACCGAGGCCTCGACCGGCGTTGCACGCGGCGCGAGCCGGACGAAGGTGCTTGTTGTCGAGGACGACGAAGACGTACAAAACATCTACCGCGAGTTCTTCGACATCCACGGAGCGGAGTTCCGCTGGGTCCTCTCCAGAACCGGCGACATGGCCCTTGCGGCCCTACGGGACGGCTCCGGCCCATTCGACGTCGCCCTGATCGACTGGACGCTCAAGCAGAGCACCAAGGACGGCCTCCAGGTTCTCCAGGCCATCCGCTCCAACAAGGCCACCTGCGACATGCTGGCATTCATGGTCACGGGCAACGAGTACGAGCGCGACGTCCAGGCCGCCTTTGAGACCGGGGCCGACGACTACATCTTCAAGCCGTTCCGCGAAGAAATCCTGCTTGCGCGCCTGCGCGGCCGGCTCCATCGCAAGCAACAGGAAGCCCCCAGTGAGCCGGAGATTCTCGAACTCGACGGGCTCAAGTTCCATGTCTCGTCCCGGGCAGTGGTTCTCAACGGCAATCGCATCGACCTCTACCCGACGGAAGCCGCTCTCCTCAGGCAGTTCTTGGCGAACCCGGACAGACTGCTCTCGCCCGACAGCCTGTGGCACGCGATTCGAGGATACAAGTCAGGAAGCGCAGGCAAGGCGTTGACGATCCAGATATGCAACCTCCGGAAGAACCTCGGAGCTTGGGGCGAGCGCATCGAGACCCTCCGAGGCCAAGGCTACCGGATTAGCACCAGCCTCCCAATCCCAACGAGTCAATAGTCTCGGCCCCCCGTCCCGCGCCGATCTTGTCAAGACCCAGGCCGGTCTAGGCCCTCCTCCCGATCGGCCAAATTCCTCGACGAGAAACCTGTCTGCCGGAGGCAATCTGCCGGTCGACTTTTACTTTACTTAAACCTTCGCCTGCTATGCATATTTAGGGTAGGCAAGCCATGGCGCGCAAACGCTGGACGACTGTTGACCCCCTCGAGGGCGACCCGGACGAGGCCGAGCTCAAGAAGCCCTTTGAGCGGGCCCTGATCCGCAACCTGCGCATGCTTAACCGCCATCTCTGGGAACTCCGGGGCGAGGTCGCGATGGTCACCGAGCAGATCGTTTTTGAGTGCCAACAGCAGGCCAAGGAGAGAGGCCAGCGATGAGCAACCCGCACTCGCCCCTCCCCGTGCGCGCGGCCAACGACTCGACAACGACGAATACGGTCGGCCATTGTCTGACGAACGGTGAAGAGGTGGGGCCGGCTGCCGGGGGTAACGCGGCCGTATCCTTCACGCCTGCCGCGCCTCACTACGAGACTCACAGCAAAACCGATCTGCCTTCCCGGCTCCCCTGTCCGAGGAAGGCCGCTCTCCGCCCGGACTCAACCCACGACCGACATCTCACGAGGAGCATTGCCATGAAGCAATCCGCGCGCCTGATGCTGATGCTTGTCTTGTTGGCCGGCTGCATGCCTTCAGCGGACTTCAAGGTGAGCCTGCGCGTAGTGGACGAAGATACCGGGCAGCCCATACCCGACGCATTGGTCCTGGCCGGGGCCTATCTGACGGTCAATCCTGCCATGGAGCCGCCCTATAACAGGCCCGTGGCCGCAGCCAGAGGCATGACCGATGCGGGCGGGATCCTCCGCCTTGGACGCGTCGAGGGGATGTACGTGGGCGAAAAACCCCAGGACAAGTTCTACAAGATGCTCGAATCCCGGGAGCCCAAGGTCAAGTGCAAGGTCACCGGCATCGAAGGCGGTTCCATCCTGGTGTTCGCCCCAGGCTATGGGGTCACGGAACAGCCCTTCCAAGTGGAAGGCGCGAGCAAGGAAGGGCGCAGCTACAGTTGGCTGGGCGACCCACAAGACCCTTGGTACAAGAGCCCGCTCACACTGAAGTCCATGGAGATTCGACAGGGTACGCGATTGACCCTGCGGATATCGAAGCCGAAGGACTTCGATCAAGCCTACAAGGCGTTCGACTTCGATACGGTGATCCGCACGCTGAACCTCACCAACCGGGACACGGGGACCACCCAGAAAGAGAAGGATATGGTCTGGGACTTCTTCGAGAAGCAGATCCGCTATGCCGTCTGGACCTCCACGAACCCCTATTACGAGCGGCAACTGTGGAAGTTCAAGGACCCCCAGACCAAAACTGAGTTCGACCATTTGGCCTTTTCGGGAACCGACCCGGATTCCGCCTTGCAGTTGTGGATGACCCAGAAGGCGCTGGAGCTCCTTCCCCCGGAGCAAGGTGAGGTCAAGGAATACGCCCACTCCATCCTGGCCGGCGTGAAGGCGGAGGGCGAAGGGACCCGGTCCCGAAATCACTACTACGACCTCGGGCAAGTCTCCCCCGAAGGCCAGCTGGCGCTCCAATGGGGGGCCATCGACTATCCCGACAATCCGAACAACGAGTGGGACTGGGAGGATGCGCAGAGATATTACAGGGAAGGCAACAGGGCCAAAGCGTACGAGGCCCTGGGGCACGTCCTACGACTGTTGACCAACCTGGCCATCCCGAAGTACACACAGATGCAGCAGGGAGCGGAGAGCGACTTTGAGAAGACGATAACTGCCCTGCTTAAGGACAACGGGAACAACCTGCCTTCTGAGTATTACATGAACGGGCAGAACATCAAGCCCGCGAAGAATGCCCCAGACATCTTTGCCGCGGTCGTCGGGCAGAGCGTGAAGTCATCCTCCGAGGGTCTGTATGCGCAGGTCAACAACGGGACAGTTGTGAATGGCGAGGCCGAGAGAATCCTGGGGGATGGGGCGAAGGCGGCCTTCCCACGGGCCATAGCGCAGGCGGCTGGGCTCATGAGGAATTACTATCAACTTTTGCATCGACCGCAGTTCGCGGGTCCGCCGAAGGGAGGGGACGGGAATGGTGGGGATAATCCAGAGAATGAGGTGAAGGAGTCAACAGAAACCGTCGTTTCACCAAAGCAACTAAAGACAAGAGAAGAATTCCAAAAAGCCTATGAATTGTTGAAGGCTCTTCAGGCAGAAGCGGCCAAGGGCAAGTCGATTGCAGAGTTGAAACCACATATGCGGAGACTCTCTGAACCGCTAAAGAGATGCATCGGGCCGGAAGTCTGTGAAATTGCCGTTGATTTGCTTGCAGAAGAGTACGCTGACTTGCCCAATGAATTCTCTCCACAGAGCGACGTGGCAGGTATCGTTCGATTGTCCAGGATTTCGTTGCTTATGGATGTCGTCGCCAAGAATAAGAACGCCCACGCACTGCCCGTTCTTAGGAAGTACGCAAACAAGAGGGGTCTCGCCGAGGAAATGGCTGCAAGGGCCATCAGTGAGATTGGACAAGCAGAAGACATGGAGAGTTTTATAGATGCCATGAAGCACAGCCGTCGCGCGAAGGTCGACTTCTCTGGCTTCGGACCTGCAGGCGTCGAACGACTCATGAAGGAGATCGACGATCCTTCCACAAGTGACCAGACGCGGAATGAATTTATCGCTCGCATTGGCCAGGCCACGGGACCGCACATGATTGCGGAGTATAAGGCATTACTTAACCACTCAAATCCGAAAGTCATTGAAGCAGCCTCTCATGCTTTGAGTAGGAGTGTAACTTCGACGGATGAGTCGACAATGCGAGAGATGCTTCGACATTCCAATCCCACTGTGCGGTACAGCGGCCTAGTCGCGCTCGATGAAAAACTGTGGTCTATGACAAATGTCCTCGAAGTCGTCCGATTGTTAAAGACCGATTCGAGCGAGGAAGTCCGCGCTCTGGCAGCAACCATACTTGGGAAGCATAAAGCGCGGGAGGCTGAGCCTGCATTGAAAGAGGCCCTGCGGGATCGTTCATCTTGGGTTCGCCAAGCAGCTGAAGGAGCTATCAAGGCAACGAATGGAGAAACCGATCGCCAGATTGAGCAGTACATCAATCAGATTAGGAGCAGAGGCCGGAAGTAGGGACTATGCGCGCAGGATGCCATGCCGTTTTGCTGATTCTTGGGTTCGAATCCCTGACTCTTCCGGCGCATGCGTTTAACACCGACCAACACCGTGAGGCGACCCGCCTGGCCATCGACAGTATCGGCAGTGATTATCCGGACGTTGCTCGGTATCGTGAAACCATTCTGCAGTGGTCTGGCGGGATAGGTGGCGGCGAGCAATTAGCGCATGCACTGGACCAATCCCGGAACATCTTCACTATCACTTGGAATGGTGGCGACTTTCAGGAAATATTGAGCCGCATTCGAACCAGGTATGCATCTGGCAATTTCTCTGGCAACGACATCGCTGCAGAGGGTGCATATGTCTTCATGGGATCGGCATGTCATCTTATCGAAGATCAAGCATCCATGCCCCATGCCGCAAATGTTCATCATGGCGTCAATCACATTGACAACTTTGAGGGATTGACGAAGGTTGCGGCTTCCCTGACAGCCAATCCACTCCTTGGTTTCTCACCGAACACGTCATATTGGGATAACCTGCATCTTACTCGAGCGATTGTCGGTGATTACCTTACACCCTCAGAAGGGCGTTACTGGTTCAATAACGAAGAACTCACTTGGGATGTGTCTCTAGTTCCGCGCAAGAGTGGCACCCCCTATGATGGAGAAGTCAATCCGGGAGATGCATTCTACGGGGAATATGGTGGGGCATCCTACGAAGATGTTTTTTCCGATGCCGAACAACCGAGCCTCTATTTGCAGCAAGGCAAACAAGCTACCGATGGCGCCTACTTCTTCCTGCGCCAAATGTCCAAGACTCTGCCGCCAAGGATCTCTCTTCTCAAAATCGCAGATGATGCGAGTGGGATTGTTAATGGCCAGACAGGAACCCCAATTTCCTTCGCCCTATCCGAGAATCGCACCGAATACGTTGACGTCGATATCTATGTCCAAGACACGGGACAGCGTATCGTGACAGAAGGGGGGCAAGCTCTACTAGATGGCAGTTTGAGTCAATCGGGCATAACTCAGATGCGCAATTTGGGTGGCCCGCTCACATGGGTATCCCAACCGATACAACTCTACGGCACAAAGAACGACTCCAGCCTCCTCCCCTATCAGGCCCAGATTACGGCATTCTGGAAGGGAAGAGTGGCATCTGGGGACCCACTATCAGAAGGTCAACACACTCTCTGTGTAGCCGTACGGGACCGGGACTGGAATGGTCCATCCCACGACACTTGTACGGAGGTCGTTTTGGATACCAAACCCCCGCGGCTCACATTGATGGATTCCAGCAAGACCCTCCTTGATAAGGTTGAAGGCGTGCACTCTATCACAGTTGATGACGGGAGCCTCAAGCTGACAGCCGATGATCTCACATCAGGAATACGTAAGGTGACTTTCGCCAGGACAGATTTACCCGACAGTCCACCGACTGTGGTTGAATACGATACCCCCAGATCATCTCTCGACCAGATGTCCTTTGGACCGCTCGTCAACGGCAGCTACAAGCTGGAAGTCCTCGACGCCGCTAGGAACGCAACGTCAGTCAATATCGAAGTGAATCTGCAACCGGTGGGGATATCGGTTGATTCCGACTTCCGGACGGGCATCATTGATACACGGCATGAAATAGTTGATGCCGCAACCTTGTCCACGACATTGACCATCAAAGCATATAGCTCCGGAAATGCGCTCGCTCAAGTCCGGATGTTCAACGGCGAGAGTGAGGTTTTCAATGAAACCAACTTCGGAGAGCCTTATTATTTCACAAAAGCGGCCTCGGATCTGTTACCCGGGGATTACACCATAACGACCAAGGATGTTGAAGATCATTCGATTCAAGCCACTCTCACGGTTGGCTCCTATTCCGTTGAAATCTCAACGACACAATCCACATCATCGTATAGAGAAGCTAGCAATGATTCTGCGGCGAACATTCATGCCAAATTCCAAACGAGTTTGGGATTGGAGGCCATCGAACTCCATCGTGGCGCTCCAGACTTCAGCGTGTTGCGGACAATTCCTCAGAGCGGACAGAATACTCCGGCCGAAGTGGATTTCACGTCTTTGCTGAGCGGCCAGTACTATGCTGTTGGCAAGGCGAAAAATGGGGAAACCTTCGGATTGGGTGTCGGATTGGCTGATAGTACCTTTATGGTTCTCATGGCTGTCAATGATTCGAGTGCCTCATTCACGAATACGGAAGTCGTAGATGGAATGTTGCATCTTACAAAGCAGCAAACAAGATTTTCCGAATCCGGGACCTATACTTCTGTAGCCAAAGAGATCGTTGATGTCGTTGGAAGGAAATTCCTGGGTGGTGCACTTACAATCAAGTACCCAGGGGATGGATGCGCAGGTGACATGGGTGGTCTCGAACCGTTCTATCCCGACCTATGGGGCCGACCGTGGAAACCGGTTACGCAAGTCGCAACCTCCTTGCTGCATGAACCTGGACCATCGATGAATGTATCCGTTCGTAGCGGCGATACTCCATCAAGCATGGGTGCATTTTCTTCCGTCTTGCGGGTCACCAGCTCTCATGAATATGAGGGCTATCTCCATATCTTCAGAGATGTTCGGCAGTGTCCCGATGCCAACTACATGCCAATCGGCAAATTCCTCCAGTACCACGCAGAGATGGCCAGCAACCCCCCCCAAGATATAGCGTTAGATTGTGGCCAACAAGCCGAGGACGGCTCTTGCATACAATTTATCGGTTGGCCGGCAGGCACCTGGAGCTTTCCCACTCAGGGGGGCCTTCAAATCCGCGGTCAGGTCCTCGCCGGGCCCATTCAGGACCCATTATTGAATACGCTTCCGGACATCCCAGTGGGTCCCGAAATCCACGTCAAACTCCCCGGCATCGGTGAATTCGTCTTCTACAATGTCACTCAAGCGGGCCATCTGACCGTAACAGCTATCGAATCGAATCCGTCCTCGGAATTCGTTGCCGTCCCACCGCACACGGCTTCCGAAGTGACAACTGATGCCGTCTTTGAGCGCGTCAAAGTCACTCTCTATTTCGACCCCGCGAAATTAACCCCGCAGCAGAAAGCCGCAACAGAATTGCTCCACTTCAAAACCTCATGGCAGACAGTGACGACCGCAAGGGGGGATAATTTCGTTTCGGGCGAGACCACTTCATTATCCCCCTTCATGATCGTATTCCCGAAATCTGCCTTGAATCAAGTCGTTCAGAGCACGTCGACTGTCGGGGATTTTGCCGAAGCATCCCTCACGTCTCAGAATCCCGTCCTCTCCTTCGTGCAAATGGACACCACAACGCCATCGATTGCCAGTCTGTTGCAGGCCAAGGCCAATGAAGGTCTTGTCCTCGTCGGTGGGATCTATGGGGTGAATCCGGGAGCATTGATTCTCTTCCCTGCCGGTCAGCTGACGATGCACTACTCGTCACAGACCTTGCAAGCGCTCGATGTCGATTCCCAGACTCTTGCCTTGTTCAACATCGAGCCTTTGTCTGGGACATTCGGTCAAGTCCCGACGCAGAACCTTGACACCCAAAATCACCTCCTAACCGCAACACTACCTCAAACCTCGGGACTATACGCCATCTTCGGCAGACTGAACGATAAGACCCCACCTGTGACGCAGATGTTGGTGTCAGGGCCTTCGTTTGAAAATGCCGATCAACGCCTCTTTCTTAACCCGACTTCTTCGGTCAGTCTTGTGGCCGCTGATTCGGGGACACTCGGTGGGCGAAGCTCAGCTGTGTCGAGCGCGCTATATTTGATTGACCCCTCGCCAGGCATTCTGCAGACGGGGCTTACGTCAGAGACGTCCGGCCAATTCAATCAATTCGCTGACCCGATACTTTTCCCTGATGGATCTCATGTTCTAGCCTTCGGGAGCTTCGACGGCGCTGGCAATTTCGAGACGCTGCATGCCAAGGCCGTGGTCACTGACGCAAACGCGCCCGCCACCGAATTGCTTGTCCTGGGGTCTTCATTCAGCGCAGCGGGGATGCTCTATATCGCTGATGGCAGCTCCATCGCTCTGCAAGCGTTTGATTTCCCATCCACTCCAGGATTGAACGCGGGTCCAGCGATAACATACCTGCTCATCGACCACACGCTTGAGGAATGCAATTTCGCCTACGGAGTCAGCCCACTCATTATCCCAGGCATCCCACAAGGAGAATGCCTAAACCCCGCTTATAATGGGGCGTTTACTCTATCTATTGGCACTCATGCTGTGCTTTTCTTCACGGTTGACAAGGTGGCCAACCGGGAAGACATCCAGGTCACCTCCGTTACAGTGAACTCTCAAGCAGACACAATTCCCCCTTTGACAACGCTGTCATTTGAAGGCGCCAGATACACCGATGTTCAGGGACAGGTATTCGTTTCCTCTTTGACCTCCATCAATCTGAGCGGCCAAGACTCCGGCGACTCGGCTTCGGGATTTGACCAAGCATTCTGGGTCGTGGATCAACAAGAACTCCTGGCAGCCGGACTCTCTCCACAAACATCAACTCAATTCAACCTCTACAGCGGAACATTTACTTTGGTCGAGGGTGTCCATGTCCTGGCCTACGGCAGTCGTGACTTCGCCGGCAACTACGAACTCCTTCAGAAGACGACCATCTATGTCGACGCAACCTCGCCGGATGTCGCATTGACGCCGCAGGGCCCCAATGACACGGATGCGCAGGGTCACCTTGTGGTCTCCAGCCAGACTCCCATAGTCCTGATTACTTCTGATTCCGAGTTCAATGGTGTGGCCGCTGGGGTCGACATGACGTGGTTTCTCATCGACAAGAGGCCGGTCGATTGCGCGCCAGGCGGCATATGGCCAGATTACGACCCTTCAAAGACCCTCGGTGGGTGCAAGAATCGCATCTTCTTCTCCTCAACCACCTTCACCCTCTCCGAGGGATCGCATACGGTGCGCACGATTGCGTGGGACAAGGTCGGAAACACCAAGGGCTGGAAGGGCCAATCGGTGGACTCGGACTCCACGCCACCCATCACGACCTTGAGCATCCAAGGATCGAGCGCGACCTTGGACAACCAGATGGTCGTTTCCTCGCAGACGTACATGGTTCTCTCAGCTACGGATCCCGTGTCCGGCGGTGTCAACGCTGGCGTGATGACCACTCTGTTTCTGCTCAATAACACCGTCGGGACTTGTCCTTGGGGGGACCAACTCCCGCAGGTGTCCACCGCGCCGGCCGGGAGCTGTGACAACCCATACTACAGCTCACCTTTCTCCCTCACGATGGAAGGCCCCAACACGCTGGGCTATCTGAGCTTGGACAAAGTGGCCAACATCGAGGACCTGCAGAGCATGCCTGTGATCCTGGACGCCTCCCCGCCTTCCGTCGCAATCGCCTCCCCGGTAGGGGGGGAGACCTTCGTAGTGGGCGGGGATTCAATCACTGTCTCTTTTGCGGTGACCGACTCTTATGACCCCGCTCCCTCATCCGCCGCCGTCCTGTCCCACACAAGCGGCTCCTCCATCGC
>Ga0209211_10002486_pt1 | contig 31766 bp, 36 predicted proteins | sample RifGroA2_FD_183992 | JGI IMG/M metagenome (GOLD analysis project Ga0209211, IMG submission 183992) | Groundwater microbial communities from Rifle, Colorado, USA - Groundwater A2 (SPAdes) (version 2) | ecosystem: Environmental > Aquatic > Deep subsurface > Groundwater | place: Rifle, Colorado...
GTGGCTCATCGACCATGTGGGTGGATGGCGTGGAGTGCGACGTGGAGACGCTGGTGTGCATGAAAAGCAAGCCCTCATATTGGTGAACTATGGGAGCGCAACAGCAAAAGAAATTTTATCTCTCGCGGAAGAAATAAAAAAAGATATCAAACAAAAAACAAATGTTGATATAGAAGAAGAGGTTGTCATCATTGCTAAGTAATTTTTTGAAAAATTTTTCTTTTGTATGAAAAAAAGTTATCCACAGTTTTCTTTTAAAAAACTATTGTGTTTGTTTTTCATGTGAGAGATAATAGTAGTAGATCACAGTACATCGTGTGAAAGAAATTTTACACAAGGAACGATCCAATAATCATACGTGATGAGTGATGAAATATTTTACACATCAGGTCGAATATTATTGTAGATAATAATTTGCATAATATGTTTGCGGTACGTCACTGTATTCGTAAACACAAAAAATAATATGGCAGCAAAGAAAAAGGTAGCAAAGAAAGTAGCAAAGAAGAAGGTAGCAAAGAAAGTAGCAAAGAAGAAGACTGCAAAGCGCGTGTAATACATACGCTTTCACAAAATCCCCCGCAAGGGGGATTTTGCTTTTTAGTCTTTGATTGCACGTAAGAGCGCTTTAGGTGAAGCGTTTTTTATGCTAAAGTAACTAAATGTCATTTTTAAAAAATATCTTTATTGGTAGTGGGGTAGCTGGCAAATACGCGCCAATCGTCAAAAAAATCAACGGTTTTGAGATTTCGTTGCAGGCCCTTTCTGACGAGGCTCTACAAGGCAAAACCGCTGAGTTTCGTGCGCTTTTGGCATCTGGCGTGTCTTTGGACGATATTTTGCCTGAGGCTTTTGCTGTAGTGCGCGAGGCGTCTAGGAGGACTCTTGGTCAACGCCATTACGACGTGCAGCTTTTGGGTGGTATCGTGCTTCATAACGGCAAAATAGCTGAGATGATGACCGGAGAAGGGAAGACTCTTGTTGCAACACTCCCAGCATATCTAAACGCTCTGTCTGGCAAAGGTGTGCATGTGGTGACGGTGAATGATTATCTTTCACGCCGTGACGCCACATGGATGGGGCAAATCTATTCATTCCTCGGTCTCTCTGTGGGTGTGCTAAATCATAGTGTCTCCTATCTCTATGACCCAAATCATCAAGAGCTTGATACCGAGCGTGATGAAATGGGGTCTTTCAAAGTAATTCATGAATTTATGCGTCCATGTTCAAAGCAGGAAGCATACCGCGCGGATATTACATACGGAACAAACAATGAATTCGGTTTTGATTATTTGCGTGACAATGTTGCGTATAACCCTTCCGACCTCTCGCAGAGAGATTACAACTTTGCGATAGTGGATGAAATCGACTCTATTCTTATAGACGAAGCGCGTACGCCGCTTATTATTTCTGCTCCATCTGGAGATGCTGAAAATCTATATACCGTATTTGCGGGGATAGCATCAAAACTCAAGGCGCCAGAGCACTACACTGTTGATGAGAAATTGAAGGCTATACAACTTACCGATGCAGGCATAACTCGAGCGGAGGAGATCTTGGGAGTTGATAATATTTATACTGAGCGTGGAGTAAAATATGTGCATCATTTAGAGACAGCTGTGCGCGCGCAAGCACTATTTATGCGTGACAAGGAATATGTTGTTCAAGGTGACGAAGTTATAATTGTGGATGAATTTACTGGGCGCTTGCAGCCTGGGCGTCGATGGTCAGAGGGTTTGCATCAAGCTGTCGAAGCAAAAGAGGGTGTCAAGATACAACAAGAATCACGCACATTTGCGTCGATCACTTTTCAGAATTATTTTCGTTTGTATGGCAAGCTTGCTGGAATGACAGGAACTGCCGAGACATCGAGTGAAGAATTTTATAAAGTGTACGGCCTTGAGGTTTCTCAAATACCAACTAATCGTAAAGTAGCGCGTATCGACCGCACAGACCTCATTTTTCAAACTGAGAATGGCAAGTTTAAGGCTATCGCGAGAAAAGTAAAAGAGCTTAATGCAAAAGGTCAACCAGTTCTCATTGGTACAGTGTCTATTGAAAAGAACGAACTTTTGTCAGAGTACTTGAAGCGCGAGGGCGTACCACATGAGGTTTTGAACGCAAAAAATCACGAGCGAGAAGGCGAGGTCGTTGCGCAAGCGGGTCGCAAGGGTAGCGTGGTTATTGCTACGAACATGGCAGGTCGCGGTGTGGACATCAAGCTTGGCGGTAATCCAACGACACCCGAGCTTTACGAGGAGATCAAATCTCTTGGTGGACTTTTTGTGCTTGGAACAGAGCGCCACGAAGCTCGCCGTATAGACAATCAGCTACGCGGTCGCGCAGGTCGACAGGGGGACCCAGGTGAGACGCAGTTTTTTGTATCGATGGAGGATAGCTTGATGCGTGTGTTTGCATCGGATGTTGTAAAAAATATGATGGGCAAGCTTGGCATACCCGAAGATGAGGCAATTCAAAATAAAATGATATCGCGTTCGCTTGAGACTGCTCAGCAAAAGATAGAGGGTTTTCATTTTGACTCACGCAAGCATGTGCTTTCGTACGACGACGTGATGACCAAACAGCGTCAATATGTGTATGGTATGAGACGAAATGTTTTAATGGGTGGAACAGAGGGAGCAAAAACATATCTTACAGAAATTGTTGCAGGAGATCCTGCCCTCGAGCAAATTCTTTCTGAGAAAGTTGCCGGACTCGGGGAAGTTGAATTTTACAATGCAGTAAAGCGTTTGATTTTGCAGGTCGTTGATATGATGTGGATGGAACATTTGGACTCGATGGAGTATTTGAAGTCATCGGTAAACCTCCGCGCGTATGGTCAGCGCGATCCGCTGGTTGAATATAAGAAGGAGGGGTTGCGCCTTTTCCGCGAGATGAAGGAGTCTGTACAGAACGAAGTCCTTCGCCTTGTGCCTGCTATTGGCGCTGGCGCGTTTGTAAAAGAGGAAGAAAAGGCGCGCGAGATTGTAAAAAATGCTATCGAGATCGGTGGAGGTGAGGACGAGGCATCAACCGCTTCACCTATTCACTCTGACAAAACAGGGAGAAATGACGCATGCACGTGTGGAAGCGGCAAAAAGTACAAAAAGTGTTGCGGAGCATAAATATGAAATATAACAAACTCGTTCGGGACAAAATCATTGAGCGGATTGAGGCAAAAGGGGAGAAGGCGGTTTTCCACGTTGCCGATGAGGCGGAATATTGGACGAAACTAAAAGAGAAACTGCAGGAAGAAGTGAACGAGTTTCTTTTGGCTGAAAATATTGAAGAACTTGCTGATATTGCCGAGGTGCTGGATGCTGTTTTGATACATAAAGGATTTACCAAGGAGGCTCTTTTGGTGGAGCAGACAAAAAAGAGGGAGGAAAGAGGTGGTTTTGAGAAACGCATCATTCTAGACGAATCATAACCCTGATCAAGAAGATCCTCACCCTTTGCTTTCCTAATTTTATCCCCGAGGACCGTCCTCGGGGAATGGAATATGTGGTAAAAGTGGTATACTGATAACAACATGGGATATCGTAAGACTCCACTCATTGAAGGTGAATATTATCACGTTTATAATAGGGGCAACAGTAAACAGAATATTTTTCTTGACAATGAAGATCGGGACCGCTTTGTAAAACTTTTGTATCTTTGTAACTCAGAAAGGGGTGTAAATTTTCGAGATGATATTGTTGATAAGGCGATTGATGTCTGGGATTTTAATAGGGAGCGAGCGATTGTATCTATTGGTGCATGGGTCCTCATGCCTAACCATTTTCACATTTATGTAACCTCAAAGAGTCTCCCCGAGGACCGTCCTAGGGGAGACGAGTCAACCATAACAGAGTTTATGAGAAAGCTTTCTACTGGATATTCAAGTTATTTTAATAAAAAGTATAATCGCACAGGGTCCCTTTTTGAAGGAAGGTTTAAGGCAACGCATGTAAGCGGTGATATACATGCTAAATATTTATTTTCGTATATCCACCTTAACCCAGTGAAACTAATTGATGCTAAGTGGAAAGACAATGGAATAAAAAATATTCCTCACGCAGTTAAATATCTCGAAGGATACCAGTGGAGTAGTTATAAAGATCATGCAGGTGTCAATCGAAATGAGAATTTAATTATAAGTTTACAAGATTTTCCGGAGTATTTTGCCAGCAAAGCTGCTGTTAAAAATGAGATATTCGAATGGTTGAGTCTTTCGAAAGATTAATTCTCTCCAAGTTTCCCCCGAGGACGGTCCTCGGGGACAAAAGCTCCGTTTTCAATGGTCAAGCGGAAAAGTAACGAAAAAACAGGTTTGACAAGGCGTAAAGCGTATTGTAAAAAAACCATTGAAAAATAAGGATATATTAGAAATTTTGCCTTAGAAACCGCACGAAAACCTAATAAAAATCCTTGACTTTTTGGGCTGGGTATGATACGCTTTTCATATCTTCAGTTAAGCTCAAATGCACCTTTAGTTAGGTGCTTTTTTTAACTAGGGCAGACACGGCGTTGGCGGAGCATATACCGCTCAATTATGAAAAAACAAACAATTCAGTTCGCCCGCGGGCTTGTGCTCATGCCATTTTTGACCACAGGATCACCGCTCGCGATATTTAATAACGATTTTATCTTTAGGAGTTATGCCGAGGTGGCAACTATATCTGTTTTGGACGAACAAGCAGATCATGCCGAAAAGATTGATGCATATTTTGCAAAGCGCAACATGCCACTCGAGGGGTATGGTGCAAAGTTAGCAAAGGCAGCCGAGGACAATAATCTCGACTGGCGACTTTTGCCGGCAATCGCTATAAAGGAATCAACAGGTGGTAAATTCTCTTGCAATAATAACCCATTTGGTTGGGGGTCATGTAAGATCAAGTTTAAATCTTTTGATGAAGCTATAACTGTGGTTGCTATGAATCTTGGTGGCAGCAATCCTAGAACTGAGCGTTACTATAAAGACAAAACAACGGTAGAAAAGCTCTGGCACTATAATACATCTGTGATACCAACTTATACAACAGAGATTCTTGAATTTATGGAATTAATTGAAATGGGGAAGTAAGGTGGAGAATATCGAATTTTGAATGTAGAATAAATAAAAAATCTGCCTTTTGGCAGATTTTTTATTGTGCGTTATTCCATATTCTAACTTTTATATTCATAGGCTCGTTACTTTTTTGTACTCGTTGCGGTCTCTTTCGCCTCTGCCTCTGCTTTTTCTCGTGCTGCACGTAATTTTTTAAGCTGAGGAATGATTATCTCTATCTCCTCTGCGCTCTTGAACCCATAGTAGTTTTCTTCCCAAATATTCAGTGCTGGAAGCGTGTCACGTACGCCGTAAATCGATTTCATTGTGTTCACAACTGAAAGGTCTAGGTTGTAGTCAAAAGCATAAATACGTAGTTCTGGAAATTCCTGACGGAGCCTCGTGAGCACGTATCCTTCACGAACGCACTCTTCACAGTCTCCAGTATTTGAATAAAAATAAATAATTGTGATTGGTTTGACTCCACACTTCTCCTGCACTTGTTTTACTAGCAAGTAGTCCTTGACCTGAAGCAACGAGTAGTATTTTTTTAGACTAATTACTTCAGAGTTTTTAGCCCCAAGACTGTCCTCCATGTAGGAGAGTTTTTGTGCAAGCTCGTTTAGTTCCTCAGAAAATGCTGATGAGTGGTCAACCGCTTTACACGAGGATTCCTTTAAGAGAGCAAACTGTGTTTCTGATGAAAGTATGTCCATCGATATATTGCTCTCGATAGCCTTTATTTCAGCAATACGTTGCGCAGAAAATTTGTTGCTAATAATTAGCGCGCCAACAAAAACCGCTACTGTGATAGCAAGCGCAAGTATATATTTTTTTGAATCAATAGTTTTACGCATTAGACTAAATACTACCGCCATTTTGTTCCTTTGGAAAGGGCGACATTAAAAACTGCTCTGGTAAACCATAGGGGAGCAATAAATCCATAAAGAACAATAAAATACAAAATGCTCATTGATGGACTGAAGCGGCCTTCTGCAAGTTTGACTCCATTCCAAATAATAACGAGCCCGATGCCAAAAAGCACATATGCGAGCAACACAATGAAATCCGTGTTTATGTAGAATGAATCAAAGTTGGGGACCAGCGCCGAGGTTCCCTTGATAGATATCTCGATTATCTTTGAAAATGAAGAACGTATTGTATGGAACAGAATAAAACCAAAGTTATAGAGGAATACAAAGACTCCAAAGAATGATAGTGGTAGCGCAATCATCCCAAGTATGCCGTACTCGCGCCTAAAGAGTATGAATCGATAATCTAGCGTGTTTTTCATAATGCCATACGCCCAGCGGAGACGCTGACGATAAAGCTTGTACAATGTGTCTGGTGTCGTCGTGTGCACGTGCGCAGTATGAATGTTTCGTATGCGCATATGATGCGTTTGCATACGAAGCGCAAACTCCATGTCCTCTGTGTTGTGCGCGTGTTTATAAAGGCCTATTTTTTCGAATACAGTACGCCTGAATATAGAGAAAGGTCCAGGTGTGACATATATTGCATCGAGTGGCGAAAGGATGCGTTTTAAAAATGCGCCAGCGTGATACTCAGTCTTTTGCATTTTTTGGAGTATTGTTTTTGGTTCATGCACTATGAGCATGGGTGTTGCCGCCATCATATCTTGGTCTTCGTTGAAGGCCTCTGCTATTTCGAGAAGGGCATTTTTTTCTACAAACGAGTCAGCATCAAGGCAACCTATGATCTCAGAAGTAGACTCCTGTATGCCGAGGTTTACCGCGGTATGCTTGCCGCCATTCTCTTTTTTTATCAAAGAGATTTGTGGATTATTTTTAAACTTTTGTATGACATGCCACGTGTTGTCTGTTGAGCCGTCGTCGATAATGATGACGTTTAGTTTGTTTTTTGGATAGTTGATGGCTAGGAGTGATTCAACGGTTCCAGAGACAGTTTTTTCCTCGTTCCAGCATGGGACAATAATTGTCGTCGAAGGGTAATAGCTGAGTTTTTTTTGCGCTGGTTTTCCAGCCTTCATATTCTCTCTTTCTTCAAAAAAAGTGATCATGAAAAACACTTCGAGATAAAGCGAAAAAAATAGAAATATATATAGAATTGTGTTGAAAAAAGATTCTATCATGATTGAAAATAGCCCGCTTGTGCGGACTGTTTTTTCACACACATTATATCGTATATTAGGCAGTATAGCAATGGCTTGTAGATGAACATTTGCAATCATAGACTATGAGTGTGTATATGGTATGATGTTTTGTAATATGAGTAAAAAAATATTTATGACGAGGAGAATTCCTGCTCGCGCTGAAGAAATGCTTCGCGGTGCTGGATACGAGGTGACTGTAAGCACAAAAGACGGAGTGCTTACAAGTGATGAATTGAAGTTGGCGCTCGCCGAGAAGCAATATGATGCTGTTGCTTCGCTACTTACTGATGCTATTGATGCGGATATGATTACTGGGATGCCAGAGTCTGTAAAAATCATTGCCAACTATGCGGTTGGTTTCAATAATATTGATGTCTCAAAGGCACACGAGCGCGGGATAGTAGTGACAAACACGCCAGAGGTTCTTACGTCGACCGTTGCAGAACATACCGTCGCTCTTATTTTGACGCTTGCTTCGCGCATCGCTGAGGGGGATAGATTTATTCGCGAAGGTAAATTCGTAGGGTGGGACCCGTTACTACTTCTCGGTACGGATATAAAAGGTAAAACACTCGGGCTCATTGGTGCAGGACGTATCGGTTTTGAGGTTGCGAATATTTTACACAGAGGTTTTGATATGAGGGTCATTTACTGCGATATGAAAGAAAATGAAGCGCTTAAATCCTCATGTAATGCAGGTTTTTATTCTATGCACGAGGATGTGCTAAAGGAGGCTGATATTGTGAGCATCCATGTGCCACTTTTGCCAACGACACATCATTTGATAAATGCGGAACGTCTTGCAATTATGAAAAAAACAGCACTTCTTGTAAACACGTCTCGTGGACCTGTGGTGGACGAGGCGGCGCTCGCGCAGGCATTAAAAAATGGTGTGATTCGTGGTGCTGCGCTCGATGTGTTTGAGTTTGAACCCAAAGTAACACAAGAGCTTTTGGAAATTCCAAATGTCGTAGTAAATCCGCATTTGGCATCTGCAACAGAAGAAACACGTACAAAAATGGCAGAAATGGTCGCAACAAATATTATTGAAACATTGGAAGGCCGCACAGCGCCAAACATTGTTGCCTAAAATATGATGAAGATTCTCGCTACATGGGTGCTCGTTGCTTTGGTGATTTTATCACTACCTTCTTTTATTCCTGGAATTGAAATAGGGTCAACATCATTTGGCACGGCGCTCCTCGTGGCATTATTTTTTGGCATTTTGAATGCTGTGGTAAGGCCGATAATTTTACTAATCGCATTCCCGATTACTATCGTTACACTCGGACTTTTTTCATTTGTAGTAAATGCAGGCCTCTTTTGGTGGGTTGGTTCCTTTATGGAAGGATTTCATGTTGATGGGTTTGTCCCTGCTCTCCTTGGGTCGCTTGTTGTTTCGGTTACAACATTTATTTCTGATAAGTTGCTTTCCAATAACTAGGTATGTTTGAGCAGTCTATCGACGTATTTGTTCAGCTTGTGCAGGACCATAGATTTTGGGGATACACGATTCTTTTTTTTGCTATGGTTTTTGAGGGCGAAATGTTTCTAATTGCAGCTGGGATGCTGGCAACGCTAGAGGCTTTTGATATTGGAGACACATTGTTGATAGCATTTTGCGGAGTAGTTTTGGGAAATGTGATGTGGTACTACCTTGGGTCAAGACTTAAAGACACTGGAGTATCAAAGAGAATGATTCGGTGGGCGGAGAAGGCCGTTGTCTTCTTTTTGCCGCGTTTTCGCGAAAAACCATTTAAGTCAATATTCTTTTCAAAATTTATTTATGGCGCAAATCGTGCAACTGTCATTATGTCTGGCGTAATGCGTGTCCACTTCGATCTCTTTTTCAGAGCTGAGTTTTTGGCGTCGATTTTGTGGGTGTCGCTATACTTTTCTGTCGGATATTTTTTTGGGTATGCGGCGGTCAATATCACACACAATGCGTCACGCTTCGTTTTGATAGTGGTAGCATTCATGGTAGGATTCATTTTGATTCAAAAACTTATTACTCATAAATATGAACGATACGAACGCAAAAAACTTGAAAAAGATAATAACACATAGCGGTAATTTTCATGCCGACGAGGTTTTTGCCTGTGCTGTTTTGTCTATATTGAACAATGGAAATGTAGAAATCGTCCGTAGTCGCGACGAAGATGTGTGGGCAACGGGGGATTATGTAGTAGATGTGGGTGGTGTATATAATATAGAGACTAAACGTTTTGACCATCATCAGATTGGCGGTGCCGGCGTGCGACAAAATGGAACACCGTATTCTTCCTTTGGTCTCGTTTGGAAGGAGTTTGGAGAAAAAATATCAGGCTCGCAATATGTTGCTCGTATTATTGATGAACGAATAGCACAACCTGTTGATGCTGGGGATAACGGTTTTGAAACATTTGGTGTTCGAGGGGAAGTGACCCCGTACCTACTTCAGGATGTTGTGAGCGCTTTTCGCCCAGGGTGGAATGAGGAGCGCACAGAAGACGAGGGCTTCTTTGAAGCAGTGTCTTTTGCAGAAAAAATTCTTTCTCGCGAAATAATGCGCGCTAAAACAGAAGAAGAAGGCAAGAGGCATGCAGAAGAAGCGTATGTAAAAGCAGAGGATAAGCGCATTGTTGTTTTGGATGATCACTATCCTTGGTACGAAGCGCTCGGGACCAAGCCTGAACCGCTTTTTGTGGTAAAGCCAGATCGTGGGAATATGGGTAAATGGAAAATTGAGACGGTACGAAGCGATGTGCACTCATTTAAAAATAGAAAAAATTTGCCAAGCGCATGGGCTGGAAAGACTGGGGTCGAGCTTGCAGAAGTTTCTGGTGTTGATGACGCGCTGTTTTGTCACAACAAACTTTTTATTGCTGTAGCGGGGTCAAAAGAAGGCGCACTCAAACTCGCGCAGATTGCCGTAGAGGCCTGAGTTTTACATAGGTTAAACATATGTAAAACTTGTGGTGGACGCGAAGTAATTTTTGTGATATAATTAACTTTAATTAATTTACTATGGCTTTTATTGACGAAATGACGATGCATATGAAGGCGGGTAACGGCGGGAACGGCGTTATGCGTTTGAAACACGAGAAAGGCAAAGAATTTGCCGGTCCTTCTGGTGGCGATGGTGGAAAGGGTGGGGATGTTTACATTCGTGCTGTGCGAGATGTGCATATTCTTGTGAAGTATCGTCACGAAAAAGAATATGCAGCCGAGCGTGCAGAGGATGGTGGCAACGATAGTATGCACGGCCGCAATGGTAATGACTTTATTTTGGATTTGCCGATTGGTTCCATTGTTACAAATATTGATACAGGCGAAACATATGAACTACTTCATGAAGATCAAAAAATTTTAGTTCTTAAAGGCGGTCGCGGAGGTTTTGGTAATGAGCATTTCAAGACATCAACAAACCGCACACCAAAGGAGCATGTGCCAGGCATGAAAGGGCAAGAGGGCGATTTTAAAGTTGAACTTCAAATCGTTGCGGACACAGGACTCGTTGGTTTGCCAAACGCTGGCAAGTCGAGTTTGCTCAATGCACTCACTCGCGCGAGTGCAAAGACAGCAGATTATGCATTTACTACACTCGAGCCAAACCTAGGGGAATGTTATGGTTTTATTATTGCAGATATTCCAGGGCTTATTGAAGGAGCATCCGAAGGGAAGGGTCTTGGGCATAAATTTCTCCGCCATGTGAAGCGTACAAAAATGCTCGCGCATTTGGTGTCGCTTGAAAATGAGAACCCACTCGCTGTATATGAAACTGTACGCAAGGAACTCGAAGCATTTGATAAAGACCTCGCCGCAAAACACGAGATCATTGTTCTTACCAAAACAGATATGGTAACCCCAGAGCGAGTGAAAGAAGTTGAGGTGGAAATGAATAAAAAGTGTCCCAACTCAGAAATCTTTACCATTTCGATTCTTGATGATGAAGGAATGAAAAAGTTCCAAGATGAGCTCTTGAGGCTATTGAAGAAAGTAGCGGAGTAAGAGTTGTGATATAGTTACAATATGACAGATTCTGAAATTTGCGAGGCAATCAATAAATACAAGAACTGCATTTATGACAAATTAAATGAAGGTCATTTTGATGACTATTTTAAAATAATTTCAAAAAATGACACCAATTTTAAGAGTATTTATGCCCGTTTTTACGTATTAAATGGTGCTGGTGGTCTGTCCTCAAAACAACGAGATTTATATTTTGAATTACTTGAAGATGATAGCGAAACAGATTTTCTTGTGATAATGGAAAAGTTATATGAGGTACCGAGGATTACCAAAAAAGGTATAAAACAGCACAGGTATTTTCTAAGTTTTACGACAAAATTATTACATACAAAAGATAGAGATATCCCTATCTACGATAGAAATGTAGCAATTATTTTAGGTTTACCAAAGCAAGAATACGGGACAAAAGAAGAAAGACTCCAGAATAGGTTACGAATTTTTAATGAATTAAAAAACAGAGTAAAAGGACTGTTAAATAATAGTTGTGTTAATGATTTTATATTGACACTAAGGAAGGATTTTTCTGCGAATTCTTTTTGGGAAGATTCTCTTATCTCTGAAACAAAAATATTAGATTCCATTTTGTGGGCATTATATACTTGTCAAAATGAAGATAGATAAGACAAAAATTAATGAGACTGCCCTCGTGAGTATTATATTAATAATCGCTGCAATATTATTTTTTGATTTGTATCATAATATAAAAATTGCGGAGGACGCATTATATGAACAACAAGCAAAGGAAGCCGAGGACAAAGCTTTTGTTGAAAAATTTACTCAAGGGATTACAGAGACCAAGGAGACTCATGAAGATGTTGAAATGAGTAAGTTTTTAGAAGCCATCAAAAAATTAGAAGCTGAAGAGCCACCTCGCATTACTGGAAAAGAAACCGAAGAAGAAATTTATAACAACCCATATATCAAACATGTCCGCACAGCTCTCAATGGTCATTTAGATGGTAGCAATAGTGACGCAGAAGAAGTTATGGCGTTGGGCGAAAATCAACAGAGCGAGTGCGGGTTAAGTCGTTTTGACAAATTATATTATCAAAGTAAATTTTTTCTTTATGATGCATCAGATAATGATTACGGTGGCGTACAAGCTTATGTCGTTTTTGTAGATAAGCCCGATACTCTTTTTTGGGCGTGGATTTACAGATTGGGTGGGGATGGTGAATATTCACTGAGAGGTTTTTGTAAAGCAGGTCCACCAGACAAAAATAAAGAGGAATTCATTCATGTAATGAAAAGTTATATAGAAAGTGGCAAGATGAGGTTTCTTTTGTAATCAATTGAACAAGGACTCACATTGGAAAAGTAATGGTGTGGTGTAATTATAAGTTCCATAGCCAATAATTCAATGGGTTTTGTGTTATACCCATGCTTGTGAATTATAAACTAACCGTTGGGCTCGAAATTCACGCAGAGCTTAAAACAAAAACAAGGATTTGTTTTTCATCCTCCCTTAATGTACTATAGACACATGAAATCTTCCAAAAACACTCTACAAAAAGGATCAGTGCGATATGTGATTTTTAAAGAAAAGGACACTTTTTTTGGTGTGGCGCTTGAGTTTAATGTAGTTGTTGAGGGAGCGTCACAAATTGAAGCTATTGTGCTCCTTAATGAAGCAGTTCGTGGGTACCTTGAGTCAGCGCGCAAATTTAAATTGCGACCACAAGTATTAAATCAGGTGGTTGATGCTGAGTATGAAAAAATGTGGAAAGAGATTCAATGTGGTAAAAAGCCCGTTGCACAATCGACAAAATCTCCATACGTTTTGAGTTCTGGTCAGCTTAATCTTGCGTTTGCGTAACGAACTATGCCTCGCGGTCTTAACAACTGGACATTCAAAGGCACCGTTGAATTTTTGAAGGAGTATGGATTTCAACATTCACATACGACTGGAAGCCATTTTTTCTATGTTGGCCATTATGGTGGAAAAGTAAGACAAACACACATTCAGTACCACGGACAAAAGTCGATTCATCCACGAACACTAAAAGCAGTTATTATGCAGTCTGGGATCCCACAAGAACTGTGGTTAAATAAAAAATCATAATATGAGCGAATACAAACTAACCGTAGGACTTGAAGTCCACGCTGAGCTAAAAACAAAGACAAAGATGTTTTGCAGTTCTGCAAATGACCCTGATGAGGTGCGTCCGAATGTGAATATTTGCCCTGTGTGTATGGCTCATCCTGGGACTTTACCAGTGATCAATAAGAAGGCGGTGCATCACGTGCTTCGTGTTGGTACTGCACTCGGAAGTGACCTTGCGGACTTCACCGAGTTTGACCGCAAAAATTATTTTTATCCAGATATTCCAAAAGGGTATCAGATCAGCCAATACAAATATCCGCTTGTTTCAAATGGCATTCTGAATGGTGTTGCTATTGAGCGTGTGCATCTTGAGGAGGACACAGCGAGCTCGTCGCACGAGGGTAGCGAGGGTAGTCTTGTGGATTTTAATCGCGCAGGTGTGCCACTTATGGAGCTCGTAACAAAGCCAGTCATTCACACAGCGGAAGAAGCCGGTGCGTTTGCGCGAGAGCTCCAGCTTCTTCTCCGCATGCTCGGTGTTTCTGATGCAAATATGGAAAAAGGCGAGATGCGTGTAGAGGCAAATATTTCAATATCAAAGACAGATGAACTCGGTACAAAAGTAGAAGTGAAAAATCTAAACTCATTTCGCTCAGTAGAGCGCGCGATTGCGTATGAAGTGGAACGCATGACAAAAATTCTGGACGGCGGGCAGGGTGAGATTGTGCAGGAGACGCGCGGATGGGACGAGGGTGCTCAGAAAACATTTTCACAGCGCAAAAAAGAGAGTGCGCACGATTATCGATATTTTCCTGATCCTGATTTACCAAAGCTAAAGCTTTCTGAAATTCCAGAATTCTCAAGTGACGTTTTGCGCGCGACCATGCCTGAGCTACCTTGGGAGAAACGTGTGCGCCTTGTGCGTGAGTATGGAGTGAAGCCAGAAAATGCAGAAGTGTTTACCGCTGACAAAGTCCTCGGTGGGCTTTTTGAAGATGCTGTGATCGCTATTGGCGTGGACCGCCCATCGATTACTCTAATAGAAAACTATATTACGTCTGACCTCGTAGGTTTGATGAAGGGTTCTGATTCAGTTGGTGGGGTGACAGGGCATACACTTTCTGACCTCATTAATATGATCAAGGCAGGAGACCTGTCCTCACGTGGAGCAAAGGACACGTTAGCTCTCATGTATTCCGAAGGCGGTGAGCCACGCGAGATCGCAGAAAAAAATGGCTTTATTCAAAAAAATGACATCGAAGCACTCAAAAAAATAGTTGATGAAGTTATCTTTGCAAATCCAACTGTCGTCGCGGATTATAAGTCAGGTAAAACAGCACTTCTTCAGTTTTTTGTGGGACAAGGAATGAAGGCATCGAAAGGATCTGGAAATCCAGGGACACTGAAATCCCTTTTTGAGGAGGCGTTAAAGTAAATTAATTTTTTAGTCTTTATCTTCCAATAGGACCGCCATATGGGAACACAAAAAAGAGCATCTTATGGTGCTCTTTTTTGTTGGGTGTGGTAAAATATAAACATATTTACTAATTGATAACCACAGGAAGCATTATGAAAAAAGTACGAGTAGCGATTAACGGGTTTGGACGCATTGGACGCGCATTTTATAAGTTGGCGCGCACACGGCCAGAAATCGAGATTGTGGCAGTGAATGACCTTGGTGACCCTGAGAACATGGCATATCTTTTGAAGTACGACACGACGTACGGACGTGCTGATTTTGACGTTACAGTGGTTGCTCCTGGCGGTGGCGAGGAGCCCGGATTCATTGTGGGGGGGCAAAAAGTAATCCTTGTGCAAGAAAAGGAGCCAACAAATTTACCGTGGGCGAAATATGATATTGATATTGTGGTTGAATCAACCGGATTTTACACCAGCGCCGACAAGGCAAAAATACATCTTGATCAAGGAGCAAAGCGTGTGGTTATCACAGCTCCGATAAAGGGTGAGTCGCTCCCCGAGGTCCCATGCGTGACTGCTCTTATGGGTATCAATGACGGCGAGCTTGAGAATGCAAAAATTTCCTCAAACGCTTCTTGTACTACAAATGCGGCGAGCCCAGTAGTATGCATTTTGAACGAGACTATTGGTATTGAAAAAGCAATATTGAATACAACGCATGCATATACGGGCACGCAAAGGATAGTGGATGGACCTGGCGGTAAGGATCTTCGTGGTGGACGCGCAGGAGCCGCAAACATGGTTCCAGCGTCAACAGGCGCTGCAATTTCGGTTACTGAGGTCGTACGCGACCTCAAGGGCAAATTTGACGGTATAGCTGTGCGTGTGCCAGTTATTGCTGGCTCAATAGCGGACGTGACGTTTATAGCAAAAAGGAACACAACGGTGGAGGAGGTGAATCAGATTCTTCGAGATGCCTCACGCGATTCTCGTTGGCAGGGTGTTTTTAAGGTAAGTGAGGAGCCAATCGTTTCATCGGACATTGTTGGTGAGCTCTATGGTTCTATTGCCGACCTTGAAATGACACGTGTCGTAGATGGCAACCTTGTGAAGGTGATGGCTTGGTATGATAATGAGATGGGCTATACAAATACCCTTGTGCAGCATGTCGTTAAAGTTGCGAGCTACCTGTAATACTTCATGAAAATATTTATCGGCACCGACCATGCAGGATTCGAACTCAAAGAAACCCTAGTTTCTTTTTTGCGCGAGCTAGGACATGATGTGGAGGACCTTGGCGCGCATACTTTCGAAGCACTTGATGACTATCCTGACTTTATCCGCCCAGTAGCAGAGGCTGTCGCGCGCGACACAGAAGCGCGTGGGATCATTCTCGGCGGTTCTGGACAAGGGGAAGCGATGTGCGCGAATCGTGTAAAAGGTGTACGCGCCGCTGTGTACTATGGTGGAGCTGTTGATATCGTGGTGCTTTCTCGTGAGCACAATAATGCGAATATTCTTTCACTTGGCGCACGTTTTATTGAGGAGGATGAAGCGAAAGAGGTAGTGCGTGTGTGGCTCGATACGCCATTTGGCGGCGAAGAAAAACACGCGCGAAGAATTGCTAAGCTCGATAAATAAAATAATATGAGAGAAATATATAAGAGTAAAATTTTTGTACACTCTCTGGTCTTTTTAGGATTGTTTGCTTTAGCTGGGTATGTTTTCGCGGAAATAAAAGTGTTGATTCTTTTCTCAGTACTTTCATTTGCTGGTGCGGTTTGTGGAGCATTTGTGAGATTAAGTGATCAAATTGAAAAACATGATTGAAATTATTCCCGCAATAATGCCACAGAGTTATGACGATCTCGACGAAAAGATGAGTCTTTTTGTTGGTGTTGTGCCACTCGTGCAGCTAGATATTATGGACGGAAAGTTCGTACCAGCGCGTACATGGCCGTATCCGCGTGACGCACATTTCGATGCTATAGTTGCCGAAGAAGATGGAATGCCGTCTTGGGAAGATATTGATTTTGAGGTAGATTTGATGATAGAGAATCCGGTGCTCGTGGTGCCAAAGTGGGTGAGTGCAGGAGCGCAACGTATAATTGTGCATGTTGAAAGTATGAAAAATGGTATGGAGGATTTTGAAAAAATTCGCGCCTCGGTTCCTGTAGGGTTGATTGAGCTTGGTCTTGCGATAAATACAACGACACCACTTTCAGTAATTGAACAATATGTAGATAGGGTTGACTTTGTTCAGTGTATGGGGATCGCACGAATAGGATTTCAGGGAGAAGCGTTTGATGAGCGTGTCCTTGAGCACGTGCGCGCACTTCGCTCATCAAATACTGACCTACCAATTAGCATCGATGGCTCGGTAAATTTTGATACAGCTCAACGACTTGTAGAAGCAGGGGCAACGCGGCTTGTGTCTGGGTCAGCTATTCTTGAGGCAGACAATTTTGTTTCTGCTATCGCAGAGATGAAAAATTTAGTATCATAGTCTTATGACACATCTTCACGACGACAAAATAAAATTTCTTGAGGAGAAGGCGCTAGAGATTCGCAAGTCGATTATAGAGTCGCTTGTTGAGGCAAAGTCTGGACATACTGCCGGGCCTCTTGGTATGGCAGATATTTTTACAGCTTTCTATTTTCATATTTTAAAACATGACCCAAAAAATCCAACATGGGAGGATCGCGACCGAGTTGTGCTTTCAAATGGACACATATGTCCTGTGCTTTACGCGACGATGGCGCATGTGGGATATTTCCCAGTTGAAGAATTAAAAACGCTCCGCAAGTTTGGCACTCGACTACAGGGTCACCCACACCGTGAGTACTTGCCAATGCTTGAAACGAGCTCGGGTCCGCTTGGGCAGGGGCTCTCGCAAGCTGTGGGGATGGCTATCATAGATCGCCTAGACCGTGGGCACAATTCTAACCGCACCACCTACTGCTTCCTTGGCGACGGTGAGCTCAATGAGGGTCAAATATGGGAAGCGGCAATGCTTGCAGGGCGCGAAAAATTGCACAACCTTGTTGCAATAGTAGATCGAAACAATATTCAAATTGACGGTTTCACTGAGGATGTGATGCCACTCGAACCGCTTGCTCTCAAATGGGCAGCATTTGGCTGGCATGTGCTAGAGATTGACGGACACAACATGTCGGCCATTGTAGACGCTGTTGACACTGCTCGCGCAATTTTTGAAAAGCCATCTGTCATCATTGCGCACACAATTCCTGGCAAGGGTGTGGAAATGTTTGAGCATGATTACAAGTGGCACGGTAATCCGCCAAACAAAGAACAGGGAGTAAACGCGATGGCAGAGCTTCGCACACTCGGGGGACAGATTCAAAGCGAGCACGAATAAAAAAATTATGATTCCATTAAATCCAAAACTTTTTGATACAGATGTAGAGCAGGCGCCGATTCGCCAGGGCTTTGGTGAGGGGCTCGTACTCGCAGGGCGCGCCGACGAGCGTGTGGTGGCGATGTGTTGCGATCTCACCGAGTCCACAAAAATGGATGCCTTCGCAAAAGAATTTCCAAAACGATTTTTTGAAATGGGGATTATGGAGCAGTCGTCGGCATCGGTAGCATCTGGAATGGCAGCAATGGGCAAAATTCCTTTTGTTTCGTCGTACGCAATGTTTTCTCCTGGGAGAAACTGGGAGCAGATTCGCACGAATATTTGTTATAACGACAGACCTGTAAAAATTGCTGGCTCTCACGCAGGAGTTTCTGTCGGTCCCGACGGTGGCACGCATCAAGCGATTGAGGACATTGCTATTACACGCGTGATGCCAAACATGACAGTCATTACGCCCTGCGACAGTATAGAGGCGCGTAAAGCAACACTAGCAATGGCAAAGACAAATTCTCCAACCTACATTCGTCTTGCTCGTGAAAAAACGCCAATCATCACGACCGAAGACACACCATTTGAAATTGGGAAAGCGCAAGAATTTTTCCGTTCAGCGAGCGCGCCAAAAGTCGGCATTGTTGCGTGTGGCTCCCTTGTCTACAATGCTCTCATGGCTGCAAAGGAGCTTGAAGGAGAGGGAATAGGTACAGTAGTTTTGAATATTGGCACAGTGAAGCCGATTGACCGGGAGTCTGTGATTGCTCTAGCAAAGGAATGCAGTGCGATTGTTACCGTAGAAGAGCATCAGGTCGCTGGTGGTATGGGTTCCGCTGTTGCAGAGGTTCTATCAGCAGAGCACCCAACAAAAATGGTGTTCGTAGGTGTACATGACAAATTTGGACAATCAGGAACACCAGAGGAGCTTGTAAGGCATTATGGCATGGACAAGGATTCGATAAAGAATGCAGTGAGGAAACTTATACCGTAATAAAAGGAATTAAATTAAAAAGACCCTATTTACATTCATTTATGTAAATAGGGTCTTTTAAACTAACTATATATAGTTAGTGTGGTTTTCTGTTGTTAATTACTAGTCTAACCTCACTGCTTTGTATTCTGTTGGAGCCTCAGCGAGAAACTTTTCAAGCGCTTCGCGTGTGAGAAGACCTTCTTGAGCGCCGACTTTTTGTACTACAGACATTGAGTTGATTGGAGCCCATGCGATTGCTTCACTCGGAGTTTTTCCAAGAGCAAGCGCGGATATAAATGTTGAAGCAAATGAATCTCCGGCACCAGTGCGTTCGTATGGTGGTAGTGGATCTGGATATATTGGCATAAACCACGATTCTGCGCCGTCATATACGTATGCGCCTTTTGGCCCATCTGTGATAACAACAATTTTGGGTCCAAGTGCTGCAACCAGCTTTGCCAACTCTTTTGGTTCTGATTCCTTGTCCATCAAAATTTGACGAGCTTCTTCCACATTACAAAAGAAAACTTCTGTGTGAGCGTATAAATCCTTTAGAGCTTCGATGCCAAGTTTGATTTGAAATCCACCGGGCTGGAATGAAAGCTTTGTTTCAGGATGTTTTGCGAGATATGCAGCAATTTCGTGGTGAAAAGCAAGAGATTTCTCATTTAGGGACGATAGATAGAGCCATCGTGGCCCAACATCTCCTAGTGGCAATGTATAAGGAAAATCCTCGTGTTTAATTAGAATAGTGCGCTCGCTGTTATACCAGAGTACGTAATGATAGTTTGTTTTTATGCCATCGTACTGTTTGATGTATTGTGTGCTAACACCATCATTTTTTAGTGACGCAAGACATTTTTCTCCGTCATCGTCTTTGCCGAGATTTGTAATGAGAGCACTCTTGAGTCCGAGTCGAGATGCAGAAACGCATGCATTGGCACTGTTGCCAACCGCGTATGCTACTTTCACAAAATCAAACGGCACCTTTGCTCCAAACGGCATACAAAGTTCACATGCGTCAGTGTCTATCCGGCATGTTGTGTGAGCATGATCCTCTTTAAGACGAATAAATGCATCGACCACTGTGTCTCCAATACCTACAAAGTCTAACTGGTTTTCCATATTATTATCAATTATCGATTAAGTACTACCATTGTACCATCATTACGTCGTTATGCTACAATGTAGAGTATAATTACAAAAATATGAATACAATACCAACATTGCGCGAGGTTATCGCTGACGCAGAGGCAAAAAAAAACGCAGTCGGACATTTTAATATTTCAAACATTGAAGGCCTTTGGGCGATTTTTCGCGCCGCAAGATCACTCAATCTCCCTGTAATTGTTGGACTCTCAGAGGGCGAGCGTGATTTTGTAGGCGTGCGCCAGGCGGTCGCCATCGTAAAAAGTATTCGTGAGGAATATCAATACCCAATCTTTATAAATGCAGATCATACATATTCTGTAGAGCGTGTGAAAGAGGCAATCGATGCAGGATTCGATGCAGTAATTTTTGATGGCGCAAAATTAACTCTTGAAGAAAACATCGCGAAGGCAAAAGAGTGTGTGGATTATGCGCGCGCATCAGGGAGGGATGTGCTCGTGGAGGCTGAGGTGGGGTACATTGGTACTTCATCAAAAGTTCTCGACGAGATTCCTGAGGGTGTAAAGTTTGACGATTCAACACTTACATCGCCAGAGCAAGCAGAAAGATTTGTGCGAGAGACAGGAGTGGATTTGTTTGCGCCTGCAGTAGGGAATATGCATGGCATGCTAAGAAATGCACCTGAACCACGCCTGGATATTGAGCGTATTAGTAAAGTGCGAGAGGCAGCAGGTGTACCACTCGTGCTTCATGGTGGCTCTGGCACATCAGATGAGGATTTTCGTGAGGCAATCAAAGCAGGTATTAGCCTTGTTCATATCAACACTGAAATTCGCGTCGCTTTTGTAAAAACTCTCGCTGAATATCTTGTTGCGCACCCAGACGAGGTTGCGCCATATAAAGTGATGAAAGAACCAACAGAAGCAATGCAAAAGGTTATTGAAGCACGCCTCAGACTCTTTTCTGGACGCTAAGGGGGTTGCTTTTATCTTTAAAATCCGTATACTAGCGCAATATGAACATCATACTAAAAGGAGAAATAAGAGATCCAAAAAAGAAACTTTCTGCGATTCGTGCAGAAGGTTTTGTTCCTGGAGTTTACTACGGACATAAAGAGGTAGCAACACCATGTGTTTTTCCAATGATCGCTTTCAAGAAGGCTTGGAAGGTAGCAGGTGAATCGACTGTGGTGACACTTGAAATGCCAAAAGGTAATGTTTCAGTCCTTATACACGAAGTTCAGGTTGATCCTGTAAAAGGTCAGCCAATCCATGTTGACTTTTACGCTCTTGAGAAAGGTCAGGAAGTTACTGTGAACATTCCGCTCGAGTTTACTGGCGTATCTGTCGCGGTAAAAGATCTTGGCGGCGCGCTTGTAAAGGTTCTCCACGAAGTTGAAGTAAAAGGTCAGCCAGAAAATCTTCCACACAATTTTGTTATTGATATTTCTCCACTTGTAACGCTTGATAGTCAAATCCTTGCAGATAGCATCGTTCTTCCAAAAGGCATTACATTAGTGACAGGTGCTGGAGATGTTGTTGCAGCTATTGCTGTTGCAAAAGAGGAAGTGGAGGCTCCAGTAATGGACATCGCTTCTATTGAGGTAGAAAAGAAAGGTAAGAAAGAAGAGGAGCCAGCAGAAGACAAATAGATTTTTTGTAATGCTTTGCAAAAGGCGGCTAGTTGCATCGCGGATCGTTTAGCAGATTCATCCCTGGGATGCTTTTACTAAAGCATCCAAACAGAAATAAGGTATTAAAAACAGTCGAGGGCTACGCCCTCGACTGTTTTTTTGTTATAATGGACGATATATATGCTCAAGAGTTTTATTAAAAAAATGTTCGCATTGGTGATATTTTCAATTCTTGCGTTTGAAGGTGTTTCTATGGTCGCAAGCGCACAGGAAGTTGCCGAGGATGTAGTTGCGCGACGCGCAAAGCTTGAGGCAGAGCTTGCTATTATCGATAAAGAAATAAATGATCAGAAAAATGTCCTCGAACAAAAACAAAAAGAAGGCGTGTCACTGGAGCGTGATGTAGCGATTCTAAACGCTCAAATTCAAAAGGCAAAACTATCGATCAGGGCAAGGAATTTATCGATTGCAGGACTTGTTGAAGATATTGGAACAAAGAATCGTACGATTGAAAAGTATTCCGCAAAAATCGATCGCGAGCGTGAGTCTCTCTCTGGGTTAGTCCGCCGCACAAACGAGCTTGATTCATACTCGCTTGTGGAGGTGGCGCTTTCTGACAAGGATTTTTCAGAATTCTTTGTTGATCTGGATAATTTTCAATATGTAGAAGATTCAATAAGAATTTCGCTTGAGGAAGTGGGTGTAGCAAAAAAGAACACAGAAGAAGAAAAGAAGATTCTTGAGGAAAAAAAGGCCGAAGAAACTGATCTGCGCAAGGTTCAGGAACTCGAGAAAAAAAGAATAGAGGCAAGGGAAGCAGAAAAGAAAAACATTCTCAAAATAACAAAAGGACAGGAGATTGCTTACCAGAAGATTCTTAAAGAAAAACAGCAAAGTGCGGCGCAAATTCGCGCAGAATTGTTTTCCTTGAGTGGATCTACTGCAATTTCATTTGAGAAGGCGCTGGCGTATGCAAGAGCAGCCGCTGAAAAAACTGGAGTTAGACCAGCGGTTATTCTAGGTATTATTGCTGAAGAGTCAAACCTGGGGCAAAATGTTGGAAAAGGTACATGGACGGTAGATATGCATAAGACGCGTGATGTGCCAGTGTTTAAATATTTGACCTCTCTGCTCGGTCTTAATCCAGACAGTATGCCAGTATCAAAAAAAGTCTGGTATGGGTATGGAGGAGCAATGGGACCTGCTCAATTTATTCCGTCTACTTGGGCGTGTTTTAGCGGGTATATAAACACAACGACTGGAAAGTGCAGTAAGAATGCAGACGGTTCATGGGACGGCCCATGGGAGTACCAGCAGAACAAAGACCGCGTAGGTAAACTTACCGGCAATTTCCCCCCAAACCCATGGGACCCAAAGGACGCATTTATGGCATCCGCTATCTATCTTGCAGACTCTGGCGCTGATAAAAAAACATCCCGTTCTGAATTTATTTCAGCTATGTGTTATTTGGCAGGGTGCGGAAATGTAAACAAAAAAAGTTTGCAATTTTATGGCGATGATGTGATGTGTCTGGCATTGAAATATCAAAAAAATATAGACATACTTGAGGGTACGAATATTGCAGACCAGCGAAAAGGTGATATTTATCATGTTGGGTGTTCTAGTGCGTAGAAACGATAGCTAGTCTATTAATTACCGTTGAAAATAGCCAGTAAAATTGACTTATAAAGTGATTTTTGGTATAGTTGCCGACATATAAGCCCCGCAGTTGCGGATTTTTTGTTTAATAAAACACTATGGAAATTAGAAATATCGCTATTATCGCTCACGTTGACCACGGCAAGACAACCTTGACCGACGCTTTGATGCGCCAGACTGGTATGACAAAAGAGGGCGTAACGATGGACTCAAACGCACTTGAGCTTGAGCGTGGTATTACTATTTATGCAAAAAATACCTCAGTTTTTTACAAAGACACAAAAATCAACATTGTAGACACACCTGGTCACGCAGACTTTGGATCAGAGGTCGAGCGCGTGCTTCGTTCTATTGATACAGTGCTCCTACTTGTAGATGCGCAAGAAGGCCCGATGCCACAGACTCGTTTCGTACTCAAGAAGTCGCTAGAGCTCGGACTCAAGCCAATTGTTGTCTTAAATAAAATAGACAAGCCTGCTGCGCGCCCACAGGAAGTACACGATGAAGTATTTGAGCTTTTCTTTGAGCTTGGTGCTACTGATGAACAACTCGACTTTACGACGGTGTACGCCATTGGTCGCCAGGGTATTGCAAAGCGTACACTCGATGATGACTCGAAGGATTTAATGCCACTCCTAGATATCATTTTAGAAAAAGTTCCTGCTGTGAAGGCAGATGCTACCGCTCCTGTGCGAATGCAACCATTTAACCTTGGGTACGACAACTTCCTTGGACGTCTCGCTATTGGACGCATCTACGAGGGGACTCTTCGTGCTGGAGAGAGTATCATTATTAAAAATGTCGATGGTACTTCTCGATCAGGTAAAATCACAAAGCTCTGTACATTTGAAGGTACTGAGCGCAAAGAAGTGGAAGAAGCTGTCGCTGGAGATATTGTGATGGTTGCAGGACTTCCTGATGTTTATATTGGAGAGACACTTTGCAAAAATGCAGACCAGGAGCCACTTCCTGCAATCAAGGTTGACGAGCCTACAATCTCTCTAAACTTTTTCGTAAACGACTCGCCGTTTGCTGGGCGCGAAGGTAAGTTTGTAACGATTCGCCAAATTCGTGACCGTCTTGAACGAGAGCTTGAAGTAAATGTGGGTCTTCGTGTGGACTTCTCTGCGATGGATTCATTTAAAGTGTACGGCCGCGGAGAAATGCACATTGCTATTCTTCTCGAACAAATGCGTCGCGAAGGTTTTGAACTTCAGGTGTCACAGCCACAGGTTATTGTCAAGGAAGAAAATGGCAAGAAACTTGAGCCGTATGAGGAGCTCATTATTGACGTACCATCTGAACTCTCTGGAGGTGTTATTGAAAAGCTTAACAAGCGCAAAGCTATGATGACCAACATGAAAGATGAGAACGGTATCACTCGCCTTACGTTTGATATACCTACACGCGGACTTCTTGGATATCGCGGACAATTCGTAGTAGATACTAAGGGCGACGGCATTCTTTCTAGCCGTTTTGTTGAGTTTCGTGAGCATGCGGGAGAGATTGTAAAGCGAGCATCTGGGTCAATGGTTTCAATGGCCTCAGGTAAAGCGCTCGGTTTTTCACTTTACAATCTTCAAGATCGCGGTACGCTCTACATTGGGCCTGCTGTCGAGGTGTATGAGGGTCAGGTTATTGGTAACACCTCAAAGGGAGATGAGATGACAGTAAATCCTACCAAAGGGAAGCAACTCTCAAACATGCGTTCGTCTGGTACTGATGAGGCTATCACTCTCACACCACCGTTTGACCTTACTATCGAACGTGGACTCGAGACAATGACCGAGGAGGAATATTTGGAAATTACTCCAAAATCAGTGCGTCTCCGCAAGCAGTTTTTAACTGATGCCGATCGAGTGAAAGCGTTTAGGAAGAATTAGGGGGCAGAATATAGAATGTAGAATGTGGAGACAGAGGCTTTTGCCAAAGGCAAAAGCCTCTGTCTGTATTTATTCAAAATTCAATATTCCACATTCAATATTCTTCCCATCGGTTATCCACAGCCAATTCCGCAAATTATTGTACTTTTGCTGTCCGCGTGGTACTCTTATTTGGTAAGAAGTTTTCACTCAGTGCTTGCTCGACTGCTTAGTTCTAGCTGAGGTGAGAGGGCGAGGGAAACAGGTCATCTTACACATTAGAATTAAGCAAAAAAATAAGTAGTATTATGGCAAAGAAATTGTATGTAGGAGGGATTCCTTACTCAACAACCGAGGATGATCTCAAGGCAGCGTTTGCAGAAATTGGCCCCGTTACTTCCTCCGCAATCATCATCGACAAGATGACTGGGCGCTCAAAAGGTTTTGGTTTCATTGAAATGGCTAATGATGCTGACGCTGACAAAGCAGTCTCAGAAATGAATGGCAAGGATTTCCAGGGTCGCACACTTACGGTAAATGAAGCACGTCCCCTTGAGGCGCGCGCACCCCGTGGTGAGTTTGGTGGTGGAAACCGCCGTATGGGTAACTAGCCTAACAATAAAAAAACCGCTCGTTGAGCGGTTTTTTTATTGTTAGGCTAGTTGTAAGATTTTTCACTGCAGACAGTCTTCTATTGTAAGGGGTTCACCCTAGTGTTACAATTAAACACAAGATAATAGGTTTAATAGTTTATAATTTAATTTAATATGAAAAAAATAATTATTATAGGAATGATGTTTGCAATTGCACCATTTGTTTCTTTTGCGCAAACAACGGCAACTGAAACAGTTGCCGTTGTACCAACATCTACTACCACACCAACACTGGTGCCACCAGTTGCTGACGCAGGCTTTGCTCCTGGAGACTTCTTCTATTTCATTGATCGTTTTAGTGAAGCATTTAATGTGGCGTTCACATTTAATAAGGAAAAAAAGGCTCGTAAGCATATCGAATACGCTAAGGAGCGTATCGCAGAAATGAGCGATGTCCTAAAAAAGCCAGAAGCAAAACTTGATGACGTAGCAGATGCCAAAGCTGATTTTGACAAGCGCATTGCTAAGGCAGCAATGCTAGTAAAGAGTGAAAAAGAAAGTGGTTCAGATGTAGCAGGTCTCGCTCGTGAGCTCGATGATGAACTTGATGCTTCTCGCGATGCATTAAAGAATGTCTTAAAGGCGCACAAGGAGAAGTCTTCTAGAGCAGAGGAGGTGATTCAAGCAAAACTAGGTAGCCTCACAGACGCGGAAGCGCCGCAGCTTAAGGGGTTACTTGAGGCACTGAGCGCTATAACAAAAGAAAAACAGGAAGCAAATAAAGAAGAGAATGACCTTGATATAGAACTTCAGGATGAGCGAGAGATTTTTGAAGAAATAATGGGCAAGGAAATGTCAGCAGAGAAGCATTTTGAGAAAGCAATGCGACTTCGCGTAGACCTCGAGAATGTTGGTGGGCAGGTACCACCACAGGGGTCAGAGCAATTTATGAGACAAGTAGAGGAGGCTATGATGCGCGGAGATTTTGACGCAGCAAAAATGATGTCTAGAGAAGCTGAGCGTGTTTTTGAAAATGCTCGAGAGCTGAATGACGACTTTCGGTCAGAAGTAATTGGTACTCCTGCAATGATGGGTATCAATGACGATGATAATGAGAATGATGATATTGATGATTCGGATATTGATAACTTAGAACAGGAAATTAAGATGGGGGAGATGATGATGCAAGATTTTGACAGATAAACTTTCTGATGGCACAAGGGTCATTATTAGGTAAAATCTTGTTGTCTGCGCTGTATACAAGCATCGCAGTGGCTATTTTGGCCACTGCGATGCTTTCTGTATATACAAAAACTCCCTATGAATCAAAGGTCTTTATAGATGGTGAAGAAATCTCAGTTGTTATTGCAGATACTGAAATACTCCGAGCAAAAGGATTGAGTGGGCAAAAAAGCCTTGATAGTGATGAAGGTATGTTATTTATCTTTGAGGAACCTAGCCAACATGGTTTTTGGATGAAAGATATGTACTTTCCAATAGACATGATATGGTTTAACGAAAATTATCAGATTGTTGATGTTTGGGAAAGAGCATCACCAGATTCGTATCCAATGGTATATATTCCGAGCTTAAAAGCAAAGTTTGTACTAGAGGTTTCTGCAGGATTTTTTTCAGAACATAATCTAAAAATGGGAAACATAATCAAAATTGCCAGATAAATTCGCTGTTTCATAGAGTGCGGGTTTACATTCTGCAATTTATGTTTTTGGGGTGTTGTTTATCTATTGAAAAAAATTTTTTTAGAGTACAATAAACCAACAAAGATGTTGTAATTTATCAATTTATTAATTTCAATAGTTATTGTATGCAAAAGAGTACCAAACAAGCAAAAAAAACCAACACGGAAATAAAGAAAAACCCCATTGTAAATGTCCGCAAGCGTGATGGTAGTGTGTCTCCATATGATATTGAACATATTGTAAACGCCGTTTTTAAGGCGATGCGTTCAACAGGCGAAGGCGAACGAAAGGAGGCAGAGTATATTGCTCGTAAGGTAGAATCCGAGCTTAAAAGAATATCGAAATTGGTAAAAGATTTTGTTCCAACAGTGGAGGGGATTCAGGATATCGTTGAAAAGGAACTTATTTTGGAAGAATTTGTTAAAACTGCAAAGGCATACATATTGTATCGTGAGGAACGCGCTCGTTCACGCGAAGAAATGGGGGATATTCCGGAGGAGGTCAAAAAACTTGTGGCAGAAGGTAAGAAATACTTCCGTAATCCTATGTCAGAGTTTGTCTACTACCGTACATATTCGCGTTGGTTGCCAAGCGATGGCCGCCGTGAGACGTGGATCGAAACAGTAGAACGCTATGTGTCGTTTATGAAGGAAAATCTTGGAACAAAGCTTTCTGAAAAGGAATACGGTGAAATACGCGAGGCTATTTTAAAGCAAGAGGTAATGCCGTCAATGCGGCTCCTGTGGAGCGCTGGGGATGCAGCGCGTAAGACAAATGTAACTGGCTACAATTGCTCATTCATCGCCCCATCTTGTACGCAAGACTTGGGGGAGATAATGTATTTGCTTATGTGTGGCACTGGTGTAGGGTATTCTATTGAGAGTCAGAATGCGCAAATGTTTCCGTTAATCAAAAAGCAAAATCGTAAAGTTTTGCCAACCCACACAGTCATCGATAGTAAAGAGGGCTGGGCCGATGCGTATGTGCTTGGCATGAATACATGGTTTAGTGGAGCTGATATTAAGTTTGATTATTCAAAACTTCGTCCTGCTGGGGCGCGACTCATTACGATGGGAGGGCGTAGTTCTGGGCCAGAACCACTCGTTTCTCTCATAGATTTCTCACGTGAGCGTATTTTAAGGAAACAAGGACGCCGTCTCTCAAATCTCGACCTGCACGATATTATTTGCAAGATTGGTGAGGTTGTAGTTTCAGGCGGTGTACGTAGAAGCGCACTTATTTCACTTTCTGATCTTGATGACCATGATATGCGATGCGCAAAAGATGGACAGTTTTATCTTACTGACCCACAGCGTATGATGGCAAACAACTCTGCGGTCTATTGGCAAAAACCATCTAGCACAGAACTCCTCGATGAATGGGTTTCTTTGATAAAAGGCGCATCCGGCGAGAGAGGAATCTTTAATCGTGGTGGTATATCAAAACAGGTTCCAGTGCGAAGATGGAAAACTCTTGAAAAAGATTTTGATACCTGTGGAACGAATCCGTGCGGTGAGATTATTCTAAAATCAAAACAATTCTGCAATCTTTCCGAGGTTGTTGCTCGCGCAGATGACACTGAAGCAACACTCTTGAAAAAAGCGCGCCTTGCGGCAATTCTTGGGACATATCAATCATCGCTTACAAACTTCGGCTATCTATCAAAAGCGTGGAAGAAAAATTGTGAGGAGGAGCGCCTACTCGGGGTATCTATTACCGGGCAATGGGATTGTAAGGTTGTGCGTGACCCAAATATAATGTCAAAAATTCGTGATGAGGCTGTTAAGGTCAATAAAGAATATGCAAAGCGCTTTGGTATCAATTCTTCATCGGCGGTGACCGCAGTGAAGCCGTCTGGGACAGTTTCGCAACTCGTTGATGCGTCATCAGGGATGCACCCTAGGCATGCGGCATATTATATTCGTCGTATTCGTATCTCGGCAACCGACAGTCTCTTTAAGATGATGAAGGACCAAGGTGTATCGTATCAGCCAGAGGTTGGGCAATCAATGGAGGGTGCGGTGACTTACGTCCTCGAGTTTCCTGTTAAGGCGCCAGAGAAGTCAATTTTCAAAAATGACCAAACTGCGATTGAGCAACTTGAATATTGGAAGATGGTAAAGGAAAGCTTTACAGAACATAATCCATCGGTTACCATTTCAGTAGGGGATGATGAATGGATTACTGTTGTAAATTGGTTGTACAAGAATTGGGATATGATTGGTGGGTTATCGTTTCTCCCTCGTTCAAACCATGTATATCGACTTGCTCCGTACGAGGAGATTACAAAAGAGCAGTACGAAGCGATGGTAAAAAAATTCCCTGACATTGATTTCTCAAAGATCGTGAGCTATGAACGCGAGGACCAGACTCAAGGATCGAAGGAGCTCGCATGTGTAGCAGGTGTGTGTGAGATTGTTTAATAATTTTAATTATAAAAAATATTATGGCAAAAGGTAGAGACGCGCATAAAGAGAAAAAGAAGCCAAAAAAGGCTGCAAAAAAATAGATAGCTCTGAAAAAAGAAAGGTCAACCTTTCTTTTTTTTTGCTGTAGTTTATACTTATCTCATGCAAAGCGGAATCCAGTTTAATTTTGATGAAGAACAGCGTCCAGAGTATAGACGCCAGGGCTCGAAACTCGTAAAAGTGGTTATTAAATTGTCTGGTGGTCGAGTGGATGAAACTCAGGCAAATTATATTTTACTTGGGGTTGCAGTACTCGCACTAATTATTTCACTATTCCTGTTTTTTAGTTCAAAAAAAATGCCATATCAACCCTCGCAACGAGAGATTCTTCGAACTATGACATTGCCCCCTGTGGCTCCTGCACCAAGATGAATAAAAAAGGCTTCACCTTAATCGAGTTACTTGTTGTGATTGCCATTATCGGCATTCTTTCAAGTGTAGTTTTATCGTCTCTTAATTCTGCGCGACAAAAGGCTCGAGATGCGCAACGAGTTTCTAATTTGACTCAAATTAGAACTGCTCTGGAAATGTATTACCATGATAATGGGTCTTATCCAAATTCAGGTGTTGCGACGTGGGGGAGGACAGAGTGCAACTTGTATGGTCAGCCACTTGCTGCAAATGATGTGATCCCAGGGCTAGTTCCTGTGTATATGAGTAGTTTTCCTTCTGACCCATCTATGGACAAGGCAAACAGCACATCGTGCTATATTTATAAATCCAACGGCACGGACTATATTTTATTGGACCACAATATTCAGGATCCAGGTTTTAAATATTTCAGTAAACCCACTTTTGTAGACCCATACAGAGATGGCGGCCCAAGTTATAACTGTATAATTGACGGAAGTGATGCAACTGCCTGGTCCTGGAAGATTTCTTCTCCTGGCGGTTTGTGTTGGTAAAATAACACTTCTCTTTTTGTGAAATGTGTGTTATTGTTGTGTTTACCCATATCAGATGGTTGCCCCGTAAGGTAACTTGTGGGGAGGAAAGTCCGAACACTCGCTTGACGAAAGTTGGGCAGCAGGGTAGCGGGTAACGCCCGTCGAAAGTAATTTCAGAGGTGCGAGCAGAGACGCTTCTAACGAAAGAAGGAAGCACCCCATGTGGGTGAGCTCTTATAGTAATATGAGAGGTGAAACGGCTAAATCCTTACCTGGGTGCAAGGCCGTGTCGCGCGCAAGCGCGAAGTGCCGCTCGAGGGTGCGAGTAATCGCATTCCCAGATAAATGATCATCACCCAGCTCCTCTAGAAGGGGCTGGGGACAGAATTCGGCTTATCGATATGGATACATGAAAAACCACGGTTTCCACCGTGGTTTTTCATTTGCCAATATCCGTAATTTTTGTAGCTGCGAATGATCTTGCTATACATATACTTTGCCCTATAGGACAAAGTATATGTATAGCTGATTTTTGCATTGGGCGGTGTTTGCGAGTATGTAACTGGGTACAACATACTATGTAGTCGTTAGGAAGTAAAAGTTTTTATAAACTTTTACTTCTATCCATCATTTGAGTATACTCTATAAGATACTATGGTAAAGAAACTTCTCTCACTTTTTTCGCGCGAATGGAACGGACTTCATGAAGCTGCTCTACTTCTCGGGATTTTTGCAATACTTTCACAATTTCTCGCCCTTTTTCGCGACAGGTTGCTCGCACATCTTTTTGGAGCCTCGCAGACGCTCGATATTTATTACGCAGCATTTCGTATTCCTGACTTTGTTTTTGCAGGAATAGCTTCATTTATGTCA
>Ga0209211_10002488_pt1 | contig 31746 bp, 30 predicted proteins | sample RifGroA2_FD_183992 | JGI IMG/M metagenome (GOLD analysis project Ga0209211, IMG submission 183992) | Groundwater microbial communities from Rifle, Colorado, USA - Groundwater A2 (SPAdes) (version 2) | ecosystem: Environmental > Aquatic > Deep subsurface > Groundwater | place: Rifle, Colorado...
CCGTAGAGGACGATGGTTCAGTGTTCATCTCCAGCTGCGACAAGGCCAGCCTCGAAGCCGCCAAGACCATGGTAGAGCAGTTCTCCATGGAAGTGGAAGTGGGCAAAACCTACAAAGGCAAAGTCGTGTCCATCGTGGACTTCGGCGCCTTCGTGGAAGTGCTGCCCGGCAAAGAAGGCCTCCTGCACATCTCCGAGATCGACGTAAAACGCATCAACCGCGTCGACGACGTGCTTAAGATGGGCCAGGAAATAGAAGTAAAGTGCATAGAGGAGAACAACGGGAAGTACCGCTTGTCCCGCCGCGTGCTCATGCAGCAGCCCGGGCAGCCAGTGCCGCCCGTAAGGAAGTAAGAATTATCCGGCCCCCGCGTCCAACGCGGGGGCCGGAATATTAACTGGAGGCTCACCGATGAAGAAAACCGCAAAACCCCAGGAAACCGCTTTCGACCAGGTGCAGAAGTTCTACCAGTTCATGAACTCCAATAAGCTGGAAGTCATAGAATTTTCCAAGGACAGCACTTATATAAAACTGGTGCGCAAACACAATAACGCCGTCCACCAGATCCCCGTTTTCGCCCCGTCGGCCCACGCGCCGGCCGGCAAGGCCGCCGCGGCAAGACCGCAGGCGCAGGCCGCGGCGGGGGAAACCATAAAAGCCCCGATGTCCGGCATCTTCTACCGCGCGCCCAGCCCGTCCAGCCCGCCCTACGTCCGCGAAGGCGACACCGTAAAGGAAGGCCAGGTGATCTGCGTGATAGAGGCCATGAAGGTTTTTAACGAGATCAAGGCCGAATTCACCTGCGTCATTGAAAAAGTGGTGCAGGAGAACGGCAAGCCCGTCGAGCCCAACGGCGACCTGTTCCAGGTGAAGAAGTAATGCAGGACGCCGCCAAGTTCACCGACACGCTGGCGCAGACCGCCGGGAACCTCCTTGAAGCCCTCAAGGCGGCCGGCGGCGACGCCTCGTCCTGGGACCTCAAGCTTAAGCTGCACCTTTCCAGTTCGGCCCTCTACCTGGCGCTCGGGTGGCTGGCCGCGCAGGGGAAAGTCGCCCTCTACCCGAAGGAACTTAACTTCCGGGTGGTTCTGACCGAAAAGTAAAGCACGCCGCCGGGCGCCAGCAGAACATGCCCCATTTCTCAAAAAACAGAGCTTCCGCGCAGGGGAAGAAAAAAACCTCGGCCCTCTCATACGTCTTGTATTGGGCGGGCGCCTTCGCCCTTAACATCTGGCTCATCGCCGTCCTGATGAGTTCGGGTTCTATTGGCGGCAATATCGGCGACTGGGTTAAATGGGCGTTCATGGCCTTCCTCGGCAATACCGCCTATATATTTCCTTTTATATTCCTTTATGGGCTCGTGGCCATACTGTCGAACCTGAACAAGCCCCACAAGGGCGCCATAACCCTTACTGGCGGCATACTGCTGGTCCTGGGTTCGGTTTCCTCGCTGATAACGCTGCTGAGCAACCGGCTGGGGCCCTGGGAATTCGCCGGCGGCTGGCTGGGTTATTTCATGGAGCAGCTGCTCTCCAGGATGTTCGGGGGGGTGGGAGCCGGGCTGTTCTCCGCGCTGCTGCTGTTCGCCGGCATCCAGCTGCTTTTCAAGATCTCCTGGCGCAAGGTCCTCAAGATAGTGTCCTCCGCCGCCATCGACGATTACCGTAACTGGCTCTCGGCCCGCCGCGAACTGAACGCCAAGCTGAAGATCATCTCGGAGAAAGAGCAGGCCGAAGGCCCGGCCTATGACGCCAAGCCTATCCCCGAGCCCCCGCCCGTGATCAGGGCGCAGGAAAAGACTTCGGAAAAACCCGTCTTCACCCCGCCCGAGCCCAGGATCGTGCGCGCACAGGGGGAAAACCCGGCCGCCGCCCCCGAGCCCGCCGTGAAAGCCGCCAAAGCCGCGCCCGCGCAGGAAGGGGCGGCCAGGAAGGCCGCCGACGGCAAACCGAAACTGGCGGACCCTTATTTCAAGGATTTCAAGCTGCCCGGCACCGACCTGCTTGAAGCGCCGTCGAAGCAGGGCTTCATCGGCCCCGACGACAACGAGATCAGCTCCGCCCGCCTGCAGCTGGAAACCACTTTCAAGAGCTTCAACGTGGACGTGCACGTTTCCGGCGTCTACCCCGGCCCGGTGATAACCCGCTACGAGGTCACCCCGGCCCCCGGCGTAAAGATCAGCTCCATAGTGTCGCTTTGCAACGACGTGGCCCTGGCGATGAAGTCGGCCGGCGCCATCCGCGTCATCGCTCCTATCCCCGGGAAATCGGCTATCGGCTTCGAGATCCCCAACAACAACCGGGCCAAGGTCTGCCTGCGGGAGCTGCTGGAGAACTCCGCTTTCAACGGGGCCAAGTCGCCGCTGACCTTCGCGCTGGGCCGCTACGCCGAGGGCGCCGTGGCCGTGGCCAACCTGGAGTCCATGCCCCACCTGCTGGTGGCCGGGGCCACCGCCAGCGGCAAGAGCGTGTTCATGCAGTCGCTCATCCTTTCGCTGATGTTCCGCAACAAGCCGGACGAGGTAAAATTCCTTTTCATCGACCCCAAGCGCCTGGAGCTGACCTTCTACGAGGACATCCCTTACCTCTACGACCCCAAGGAGACCCCGGACCGCGTCTCCGTCATCACCAACCCGAAAGAGGCCGCCAAGTCCCTGGTGGCGCTGACGCGCGTGATGGAGAACCGCTACAAGAAATTCGAGCGCGCCCGCGTCAAGAACATCGCCTCCTATAACAAGTGGGCGATCGAGAACGGCGAGACGCAGGAATACTACATCATCGTCGTCATCGACGAGCTGGCCGACCTGATGCTGCAGACCAGGAACGTGGTGGAGGACGCCATCCAGCGCCTGGCGCAGATGGCCCGCGCCGTGGGCATTCACCTGGTGCTGGCCACGCAGCGCCCGTCGGTGGACGTCATCACCGGCGTCATCAAGGCCAACCTCCCTTCCAGGGTGGCGCTGCAGGTGACCTCCAAGACCGATTCCCGCGTGATACTGGACTGCCCGGGCGCCGAGGCCCTGATAGGCAAGGGGGACCTGCTGTACCTCGCTATCGACGCGCAGAAACCTTCCCGCATCCAGGGCGCTTACGTCAGCGAGGACGAGATACGCCGGGTGGCGGACTTCGTCAAAGCCCAGGCCAGGCCCAACTACCAGCCTTTGAGCGAGGACGAGGAAACGGCGGGCACCGGCAAAGGCAGCACCTCCGAAGAGATGGTGGCGGCGCTGCGGCTGGTGCTGGAGCGGCGGCGCGTTTCCCAGGACCTGCTGAAGGCGCATTTCGGCTCTTCGGCCAGGGCCACCAACATTTTGAGCATCCTTGAGATGAACGGGTTCATACACAAGCCGGAAGGGTCGAACCGCTGGGAGATCTACTTCGACAAGATCGAGGCCCACATCAAAGCCCAGGCGGAGGCCGCGCTTCAGCCGCAGCCGACGGAGCCCCCCGGCGAGGAGGCAGTAAAATGAAAAAATTAATGATAGCGGCGGCGCTTTTGGCTTTCGCCCTCAACGTTTCCGCCCAGCAGAAGCCCGCGCAAAAGAAGCAGCCGGCAAAGGCCGCCAGGAAAGCGGCGGCCGTGGCGGTTTCCACGCGCACCGCGGCCGCGCAGCCTGCGGGCAGGGAATCGGACCAGACAGCGCAGGTGCTGGAGAAACTGAAGGCCTGGGACGCCGCCCTTGAAACGCTCAAGGCCGGGTTCACGCAGGAAGTGAACTTCAGGGAAGCCGGACTGAAGCAGTCCATCGAAGGGACGCTGAGCTACGTGAAACCCAACCTGCTGCGCATAGAGCACCTGAAACCCGCCCGGCAGATCGTGGTCACGGACAAGACGGACATCTGGATCTACAAGCCCGAGGACAAGCAGGCCGTGCGCACCAGCTGGGACGCCTGGCGCCGGACGCAGGACCAGAATTTTTCCGGCATCCTGGATTTCGGCAATTACTCGGCCCTGACGGCCAGGAACGCCGCGGCGACGAGCGGGGGGAAGAACGGGGAACCTTTCAAAGTGACCTTTACGCCCCGCGCCGGCGGCAGCTATACGCTGACGCTGACCCTCTCCGCCACGGACTATTTCCCGCTGGAAGCGGAACTGCTGGTGGACAACACCTCCATAAAAACCCGCCTTTCGTCCGTGGAAAAGAACGGCCGGGCGGACCTGGAAATCTTTAAATTCTCCCCGCCCAAGGGCGTGGAAGTACTGGAGTTCAAAAATTGACACTCGCTAACCGCATCACCATGGCCCGGATGGGCCTCAGCCTGATAATCTTCGCCCTCATAATTTCCAAGACCTTGTGGGCGGAGGTCGCCGCGCTGGTACTGCTTACGATAGCCAGCGTCTCCGACGGCGTGGACGGGGCGATAGCCCGGCGCACCGGCACCACCACGCCGTTCGGCGCCATCGCCGACCCCTTCGCCGACAAGATCCTGGTGATGTCCGTTTTTCTGGCTTTCGCCTCCATCCGCGAACTGGCCGTGCCGCTGTGGGCCGTCTTCCTCATCCTCCTCAGGGAGCTTACCATCTCCACGCTGCGGGTGCTGGCCGCGCTGCACGGCGAGGTGATGAAAGCGGAGAAGAGCGGCAAGATAAAGACCACCATCCAGATGACCTCCGCTTTCATAATACTGACGCTGCTGGTGCTGCGCTACTGGGGACTGGAGGGCACGCTGCCCTGGGCCCCGCTCGCCGACCTGGCGGCCCTCGCGAAGCCCGCGGCCTGGTGGCTGACGGTGATAACGGCGCTCTTTACGCTCATCAGCGGGGCCATCTACCTCTACAACCACCGGGTGCTCCTCTATAAATCCTGGAGCGAGCGCGGCCGGTAGCGCCACATGCAGGCCCGCAACTTCCTCATACGGTTCCTTTCGAGCGGCGGCTTCGTAAGCTATATCCCGGCGCGCATCACCGGCTTCAAGAAATTCACCGGCTCGGGCATGGCCGGCACGCTGCTGGCGCTGGCCCTGGTCCCGTTCCTGCCCGAAGACCAGACGGTGTTCGCGTTCTTCTGCCTGGCTTTCCTGCCTTTTTCCATCTGGATAGCGGGCCTGGCGTCGTCCGTCTACGGCACCCACGACGACCCCCTCATAGTCATCGACGAAGTGATCGGGTACTGGACGGCGCTGCTCTTCCTTGAGCGCACCCCGTTCAACCTGGCCGCCGCTTTCGTGCTTTTCCGCGCGCTGGACACGCTGAAACCCTGGCCGATAAAGAAACTGGAGACCTCCGTCCGCGGGGGTTTTGGTATAATTGTTGATGACGTGCTGGCCGGGGTGGAAGCGAACCTGCTCACCAGGCTGGCCGCGAAAATATTCCTATGAAATTCACCCTGCCCGCCTGCGCCCTTCTCTTCCTGATTTCGCCTCTGTCGGCCCAGATGATCCAGGTTATCCCGGCCGTCAGCACGGCCGCGCCCGCGGGACTGGGCCTCTCCACCGGGACCGCGCTTGCGAAGCCGGGGCCCTCCAAGCCGGCGGCCTATGATACCGGCAGCGTCCCCTTAAGCGGCATAGTGCTGATGCCTACCGCCTACCGGGGCCGCGGCAGGAACGCCATAGGCCTGGGCCTGGATTTTAACGCCGCGTACTACATCGGGCGCCTCTACGGCAAAAATTCCTACGACTGGACCGTCGAGAAAAAGAATTACCTGGACCGCGTGGGCGTCTGGCTGCTTTCCGCCGACTCCAAGATGCAGGTGCAGACCGAAGGCGCCTGGCGGCCCGCCATGTCGGCCGGCGTGCAGGGCATCCTCAAGTTCCGCGACTCCCCGCAGCCGTCGCTCAACACGCCGACCGCCTCCGTTAAAGTGGACTCTAAGAACACCGATTCCTACGCCAACGCTTACGTGGCGCTGACCAAGCGCCTGCACCCCAAATTCCTGGTCAACGTCGGCTACTCCGACGGCGACATGCCCAAGGTTATCTACAGCCTCTCTGAATTCCTTTCCAAGGAAGCCATCAACCGGGCGAACGCCAACTCCGACACCTCGGCCAAGATCCAGATCCCCACCGGGATGGTGTTCGGCGGCTTCATGTGGCTGCCTAAAAAGGATTCGCCCATAGGGCTGGAGATCATGGTGCCGCAAGGCGCGCCGCAGAGCCCCAAGCTGATAAACCTGCACCTGGGAACGCTGCTGAAGCTTAATTTCGAACTTTCCTACCTTACCTTCAAGGGCGGCTGGGACCTGATGGGCATGTTCCAGTTCCGCTACAATTACCTGCCGAAGTAAAAGCCGGGCCCCTACATGGAAAAAGCCGCGTTCTTAACGCGGCTTTTTTTTGGCTGTCGCGGGGGATACGCGCCGCTATCTGGCCTGGATCTGCGCCAGGTAGCGGGCCGCGTCCTTATGGCCCGGGTTCAGCCGGAGCGTCTCGGCGAGTTCGGCGCGCACCCGCGCCCAGTCGCGGCCCCAATAAAGGATAGCCAGGTTATAATGCGCGTCGGCCAGGCGGGGATTGCGGGCCAGGGCAAAGTCATAGGCGCGCCCGGCGGCGTCCCGGTCGCCGGACTTTTCAAGCGCTACGCCGTAGTTCAGCCAGGCGTAAGCGCTGGAAGCGGCAAGACTTTCCTTGAGCGAAGGCAGGGAGTAATAGCGTTCTCCGAGTTTCAGCAGGCGCTCGTAAACGTCGGCGGAGGCCCGGAAAGAGTTCTTCGCGGAAGCCCAGTCGCCGCGGGCCGAATAAAAAAACCCCTCGTAAAGCGGAGTTTCCGGGATGTTCTCGTCGAGCAGGGCGGAAAGGCGCAGGCGCCCGACCTCGGCCTGGTCGAGCAGCCCCGCCGCGTTCAGCCCCGCGGCCCGCGCGACCAGCCCCTGCGCGTAGGAAGTGCCTATGTCGCTGTCGAAGAAATCCCGGTAAGGCCTGTTCAGGCGGGAGAAGGAATAAAACCGCCAGGGATCAGGGGCGGCGCTCCGGCCGGGGTAGATCTCGTTAAGCGCGCCCCGCGGGACCGCCGGCACCTGCCGGGGAAGTTCCGCGTCCATCGTGGCGTAGACGCCGCCGGGGTTGGAGGAGAAGAAAGCCTGCCAGTCCGCCTCCGAGCCGGAGTTCAGGTTATAGAGGACCAGGCCGGGGCTGTAGCGCTTTTTAGAAGCGTTGTACCAGGGGGAACCGCTCAGCCCCTGCGCCACTATCTCAAGGTCGGGGCGCAGGCCTTTTACCGCCTGCAGGTACCACAGGGAAAAAAGCTGCACGTCCTTTTTGGCCACCACCGCCGAGCCCGGCGGGGCGCTGCGCATGACGTCGGAGGCGTAATCCTCCGCCGCGAACAGCCAGCGCCTGAAATTGCCGTGGGCGTTATTATGGAAGACCAGCCCGGCGGCGGCCGCCGAGGCCAGGACCAGCCATGGCAGGGCCCGGGGGAAGGCGCCGGCCAGATAGAAAAAACCGGCGGCGGCCCAGAAAGCTACGGCGAGGTCCGGGAGCAGGTAATACGGCTCCACGATGGCCAGGGCGTGCGGGTTGGGGGGCATATTGGCCATAAAGAGGAACACCGGCCCGGCCGCGATAAACAGGGCGGCGAAGCCCAGGAAGCGGCGGCGGCTGACGCGCCACTCGAAGTAAATCCCGGCCGCAGCCAGGGCCAGGGTCAGGCCGAAATTCTGCCACAGGTGCAGCCCGTAGAATTTAAGGTTGGGCCAGAACAGCTCGCCCGCGGCGTAGTTGCGCGAGATCAGGTCCAGCGTGGAGCCATAGCTCTTGCGCGTGATGACGGCCAGGAAAGTCGCCGGGTCGGCGGGGTGGCTCCAGTCGAACAGGGGCCAGCCCGAAGAGCGGAAGGGCAGATAAAGGTAAAGCGAGAAACCCAGGAAGAAAAAGCCCGCGGCTTTAAGCAGCCCGCGCCAGCCCGCCGCCCGCACTGACGGCAGCAGCAGCACCAGCAGGGCCGGGGCGCAGAGCACCAGGTCCATGCGGTTGGCCATGCCTAAGCCGAGCAGGAAAGCGCTGAGGAAAAGGGCGCGCGCGCCGGCCGCGCCGGCGCACAGCAGCAGCCCGGCGGCAAAAAGAAAATTGAGCGCGTACATCTCCGGCACGCTCGAGACCGTGCGCAGTGTAAAATTAAACCCCAGCGCCAGCGCGGCGAAGAACGCGGCCAGCGGGGAGAAGGCCGAGGCGGCCAGGCGCCAGAAGACGAAAAGCCCGGCAAGCCCCGCGGCCGCCGAGAACAGGTTCAGCCGCCACGCCGGGTTGCCGAGGGGGATCAGGGAGAACAGTTTGGCGGAAAGGATATAGAGCGGGTAACCCGGCTGATGCGCCACGCCCAGCGTCCACGCGGCGCAGGCCATCTCGCCGGAGTCGCGGTAAGGCGGCAGCACGGGGGGGAGGCAATAAATGTATAAAGGGACCAATATCAAAGCGAGCAGCGCCCCGAAAATAAATTCCGGCGTGAATCTCTTCTCTCCCGCTGGCATTTCTCCATCCATACGGGATTTATTTTATAACTTATAAGGCCCCCATGGGAAAATATGAAGATTAACTTTGAGGTAAGAGCCGCGGGATGCCCAGTCGGGGTCCTGCCGAGGGTATGGGGTTCTCGGGCACGGGGTCGCGCACACCGTGCGCGCCCCTCCTCTCTCGGCCTCGGCGCTACGCAAGCCTCGGCCTCCGAGAGGGCCCTCAAACCCCATACCCTCGTCACCCCTCCATAGTAGTGAACGCTGGTTATTTATTGTATCGGTGTAAGGGGAGACGTAAAGGCTGAAACCTATAGAAACAGTTTTTACGTTCACTAAAGCGGAGGGGCTGGACGGGTGGGCCGGGTTAGCAAAACCCTGCCGGAGCCCGACGCTTGCGTAAGCGCGGAGGGCGAGGCGGGGAGTGGCGAGCACGGTGTGCGAGACCACGTTTTTGCGTTCCGGCCCACCTGGCCGGCCCCGACTGTGCTTCTCGCGGACCGTTACTCAGCATCAAAACGATCCGTGAATTATTTTTTTGACTTTAGTTTTTTGAGGAGGGCTTCGGCTTCGGAGGCGCGGGAGGGGGAGAGGGCGGAGAGTTTATGAAAATCTTTTTTGGCGCCGGCGGCGTCGCCGGAGTCGGCGCGCAGGCGGCCGCGCAAGGCGTAGGCGTCGGGGTTAAGCGGGTCCAGGCGCACGGCGGAGTCGGCCGCTTCCAGCCCGAGCCCCAGCTCGCCCGCCCGGTGCATGGCCGCGCCCGCCAGGCAGTAATAACTGGCGTAACCGGAGAGCTCCTCCCAGTTCAACGCCGAGGCGTAATCCCAGGCCGCGCAGGAGAAATCCGCCAGCGCCTCGCAGGAACGGGCGCGGTCCAGGTAATACTGCGCCCGGCCGCCGCTCAGGTCGATGGCCCCTGAAAATTTCTTAACGGCGCGCTTGTGCAGGCCGCGCGCGGCGTAAACCTGCCCCAGCCGCCACAGCGCGGCGTGACTGTCCGGCTTAAGCTCCAGCACCTTAAGCCCGGCGGCCTCCGCCCCGGCCAGGTCGCCGAGCTTGACGAGGCAAAGCAATCCGTACTCCCAGCCGTCGGGCGACCGCGGGACCATGCGCGAGAACGAGGCCGCGTCCTTCGCGCAGCCCTTGTAATCCCCGAGCCCGTACAGGGCCTCCGCGCGCACCAGGTAGCCCTCGTCGTAAGTGGGGTCGTAGCTAAGCGCCTTGGAGGCGAGCTCGGCCTGCCTGCGGTGATCCCCGTAGAGGCGGCCGTAGACCAGGGCCTTGAGCAGATGGGAGATCTCCTGGGCGTAGCCGAGCTTTATCGCGCGGTCCGCGTCGGCCAGGGCAGCCGCCCCGCGCGCGGCGGAATAGTTCAGGCGCGCCCGGTAGTAATAGAGGAGCGCGTCGTTGGGATGCAGAAGCAGCCGTTCGTCCAGGAAGGACGCGGCCTTGCCATAGCCCCCGGACTCGGACAGCAGTTCGACATAAGTCCAGGAAACGCTCTGTCCACGGGCGCTCTCGGCGCGCCGCATAACGGAATAAAGAACGGCCAGCCCGAGGGCCGCCGCGGCCCCGAGGGCGAGTATTATTTTAAGGTTCTTTGTCATAGCGCTCGCGCGCCGGATAAAATAAAGGCAGGGCTGCCTATTGGGGGGTAGGGTGAGGGAGGCAGCCCTGACGAATTAATTCTAGCAGTCGATATGACATTTGTCAAGGGCTGCATGTAACAAAAGTTACAGCCCCCTCAGGCCCCCGTAAATGGCGGAGCCCCCGCGCCGTTTTACCGGCGCGGGGGCATCCTTTTGTACGCCCCCCTAACCCTACCCTCTGAGATCTATTCCGGCATCCCGCCCCAGGATTCGATACGGTCCACAATGTCCTGGAACTTGAACGGCTTGATGTAATAAGCGTCCGCTCCGGCGGCGAGGATCTTGCTCTTGATATCCTCGGAATCGTAGCCCGTGATAGCTATTACCAGCGTGCGCTTGTTGCTCGCCTTGATTATCTCGCAAACCTTGAAGCCGTTTATGTCCGGCAGCATGATGTCCAGGATGACCACGTCCGGCTTTTCGCTGCCCACCAGGGAGCCGGCCTGGAAGCCGTCGGGAGCCGAGAATATTTCCCACTTTTTCTTAAACGTCTTAAAAAAACGCTCCATCAGTTTAAGGAACTTCTCATCGTCTTCCACGATAAGCACTTTCTTTGATGTTGTCATGCGGTCGGACAATTCCTTCGGCACCGGGATCTTATTTTCCTGCAGAAAAAACTCAAGGTCCTCGGCCTTTATGCGCCTGTGCCCGCCCAAAGTGTTAAAGGCTTTAAGACGCCCGGCGTCAACCCAGTTAGCCACCGTGCCCGGCGACAACTCCAGCATTTTCGCCACTTCGAACGTGCTAAAGATCTTCTGTCTCATGATGTCATCCTTGTTGCGACTTTTGCGAGTTTTAACCTTTTTGATATTATAAACATAAAATCACTTTCTGACAAGACCCAAAGAGACCCAGTGCCGCAAAAAGACCCCTGGGAACCCGAAATCGCCAGGATCCCGGTACGCTTAGTGCCGCCCGGGCCATGAACCCGGGCCAACTTAAAATCCTGCCGGCTCTTTCGCGGCGCGGCCCCCGCGAAACCCCGGCTATCCGTTGTTGCTTTGCTATATATTATTGTTTATAATTATTCTCAGGCTTAATGACAGACCTCTGAGTACGATTTTTTGGGGGGAACTTGCTGGTAAAGAAAGTACTGGTGGTGGATGACGACCCGAACGTGGGCCTGCTTATTTCCGCCGTCCTTAAAAAATACAATTACGCCGTAACCACGCTCTATCACGGGGACGAGGTGCTTCCTTTTCTCCGGGAAAACAAACCCGACCTCATACTGCTCGACCTGCGCATGCCCGGCATAGACGGCTTCGCGCTGTGCAAACGCATACGGGAAGCCCCGGAGACCAGGGACATCCCGGTGGTGATCCTCAGCGGCGTCGCTGAAATGGACGCCAAGGTCAACACCATTGAGCTGGGCGCCGACGATTTCATCACCAAGCCTTTCGACGTCCGGGAACTCCGGGCGCGCGTCAACCGCATCCTCAAGCGCAAGAGCGCCGACACCGCGCTGAACCCGCTGACCAGGCTGCCCGGCAGCCCGGCGATAGAAGAGGAAGTGATGCGCCGGGTGGCGGACGAAGAGCCCTTCGCCTTCTGTTACGTGGACGCGGACAACTTCAAGGCCTATAACGACGTTTACGGCTACGCCAAAGGCGACGAGGTCATAAAACGCATCGCGCTGCTCCTCACCGAAAAAGCCAGGGCGGCGGCGGGCAACGACTATTTCGTGGGGCACGTGGGCGGCGACGATTTTGTGATGGTGACCCCGCAGGAAGCCGCGGAGCCGGCCGCCAGCGCCATAACCGAGGAGTTCGACAGGATCATCCCCGAATTTTACAACGAAGTGGACCGCAAGCGCGGGTTCATCACCACGATGGACCGCAAGAACAAGACCAGGGACTTCCCGCTCATGTCGCTTACCGTCGCCATAGTCGCCCCCAAGACGCAGCAGAAGCACTACGCCAAGATAGTGGAAAGCGCGGCGGAACTGAAGCATTACGCCAAGGACCTGCCCGCCAGGCACGGGAGCATCTACGTGAGGGACCGGCGCCTATGACCGAACAGCAAGACGCCGCCGCGGGCACGGTTTTTGCCGGCTGCAGGATCATCTCGAAACTGGGGCAGGGCGGCATGGGCACGGTCTATAAGGCCAAGCACGAAGCGCTGGACAAGCTGGTCTGCGTAAAGCTGCTTTCCCCGGACCTGGCGCGCGAGCAGCGCAATATAGATTTTTTCCTGCGGGAAGCCCGCTCGGCGGCCAAGCTGGACCACCCGAACATCGTCCACGTCTACAATTTCGGCCAGGAGAACGGCTCCTATTTCATCATCATGTCCTACGTGGAAGGCAAGAGCCTGCAGGACCTGGTGGCCGAAAGGGGCCCGCTGCCGGTAAAAGAGGCCACCGACATACTGATCCATATCCTGGACGGCCTGGCCCACGCCCACTCTAAAAGCGTCATCCACCGCGACATCAAACCCTCCAACATCCTGGTGGGGACGGACGGCAGCCCGCGCATCGTCGATTTCGGCCTGGCGCGCAGCATCAGCGAGGAGAAGCAGCTGACCATGGCCGGCGAGATGATAGGCACGGCCTATTTCATGTCCCCGGAACAGGGCCTGGCCGGCCAGGTGGACGCCAGGGCGGACCTGTACTCCGCCGGCGCCACCTATTTCTACATCCTTTCCGGCAAATACCCTTTCGACGGAAAAAGCTCCATAGAGGTCATCCACAAGCATATCGGCGAGCCGCTGCCGAACATCGTCCTAACGCGCCCCGACACGCCGCTTTGGGCCGCGCGCGTTATAGAGCGCCTCATGTGCAAAAAGCCGGAGGAGCGGTACCAGACCGCCGGCGAGGTGATAGCGGAACTGACCAAGTACAACTCCGGGACCGTCTCTCTGGACGACGTTTCCGCCGAGAAAACTTTCGACATCCCGGAAGTCACGGCGAGGATGAAAGCCGTGCCGCCGCCCCCGCCGCCATCCGCCTCCCTCGAGAGGGCCGACCCCCTGGTTTCGGACAGGACCACGCGGGCGCAGGCACAGCCCGCGGCGCCGCGGCTCCAGACCATCTCGGGGGTCGCGGCCGCCCCGGGGAAAGCGGCGCTGCAACTGGGCGCCCTGCATAACGGCGTAAAGGCCGTCATGCACCTGGCCCTTACCCTGGCCGGCACCGGCCTGTGCATCCTGGCCGGCGCCTCCGGCAAAACCGCCGGCTCGCTCTCCTCTCCGCTGGCCTCCAACCCCCAGGCCGTCTTCGTGCTGGGCGGGGCGGGCGCCGCGCTTTTCGCCTGGGCCGTCTGGCAGAAGCCGCGCAAGTTTACATTCGTCTACGCTTTTTTCGCCGTCTGCGCCGCCGCCGCGGCTTACGCGGGGGGGGCGTATATCCCGGCCCCCGAGGGCGCCGACACCGTCACCAAAGGTTTTCTGGCGCTCTCTCTGGGCCTCAAGAACATGTTCTCTTCGGCCAACGTAATCGTTTACGCGCTGTTCCTGTACCTGGCCGCGTCCAAGATGGTCTCCAAGGACAGCTGGACGCTCAAGGCCCTGGCCATTGCCGCCTACCTGGCCGGCCTGTCCCTTACCTACGCTTACTTCAGGGCCGGGGCTGAGATAACGCCCGAGAAGGCCTGGCTGGCCGCCGGCGGGGCGCTGGCGCTTATCGGCCTGCTGGCCGCGCTCACCCAGAAGGAATTTTCGCTGCTGCTCAATCCCCAGTTCCTGTTCCTGGCCGCCAACATCACCATGTTCGCGATGTTCACCAACCCGCAGGTGGAGACCATCACCACCGAGAAAGCGCGGGTGGAGGCCCTGAGGGCGGAGCAGGCCAACCGCCTGAACGCTTACAATTACCGGCGCGCCGTGGAGGCCGCCCAGGCCGAAGTTCTGTACGACGAGGAAGGCCGCCAGATAGAAAGAAAACCCCCGCCGCCGCCGGAAGAAGTGAAGCCCGCGGAGAAAAGCAGGCTGCGCAACCAGGCCAGGCGCGAATACTACAAAGCCCTCAGCCTGCGCATCAGCGCCGCTCTCGGGGAATCGGCCGGCATAATTTTCATAGCGCTCTTCCTTACCATGATGGCCAATGTTTGCTTCGTCGAGGAACTCCTGGCCGCCTACAGGGAGAGAGAGCTTTTTTAGCGGAGGACTACTGTGCGCAAATTCATCTTCTCTGACATACTGTGGGGACTGTCCCTGACGCTGGCGTCCCTGTTCTTCTACTTTACCGGCACCGGCCTGGAAACCGCGGAACTGAAGTTCTACGACTTCCGGTCCCGGATGAGCGCCGAAGCCACCGCCAACAGCGACATAGCGGTGATCGAGATAAACGACGACAGCATCTCCAAGATAGGCCGCTGGCCCTGGTCGCGGGCCAAGGTAGCCGACATGCTGGTCTGGCTTTCCTCCGCGCCGGCCAGGCCCTCGGTCATAGGCCTGAACATCCTCTTCTCCGAGCCGGAAAAGAACAGCGACTCCAACCTGGCTGAAACGCTGAAGCTTAAATACACGGAGCTGGTGGCGGCAAAGAAGATCAGGGAAACGGGCAAAGAGTCGGAATTCCTGCTGGCCATCGAGACCGCCAAGAAAGCCATGGACAACGACGCCAAGCTGGCGGAAGCCTGCTCGGCCGCGGGCAACGTGGTGCTGCCGCTTTACTTCGACACCGGGGCTATCGTTTCCAAGCCCAAGCCTGAACCCGACTGGCTCAAACGCCTGGCCCCTTCCATTTCCCACAACGCGGGCCCGGCGGAGATCTCCGTGGAGGCCTCCGACATGACCCTGCCGCTGGAAGTACTGGCCTCCTCGGCCGCCGGCGCGGGCCACGTCAACGTTTTCAGCGACATAGACGGCGCCGTGCGCAAGGAGTACCCCTATATCCCCTACGGCCAGAATTTCTACCCGTCCTTCGCGGCGGAAATTGTGCGCGTCCGGCTGGGACTGGCGCCCGACAAGGTGGTGCTTTCACCGGGGGCGTCGGCGGCTTTCGGCAAAAGCGTGATGCCGCTGGACAGCGCCTCCTCGGCCCTGGTCGCTTTCAACAAGAGCAAGGCGTTCAAGTATTATTCCTTCTACGACGTGATAAACGGCAAGATCGTGCCGGAAGCCTTCAAGGACAAGATAGTGCTGATCGGCCTGACCGCGCAGGGCGTGGGCAGCCTTTACGTGACCCCCGCCGACAGCGCGATGACGGCGGTGGATTTCACCGCCAACGTGGTGGACAATATCCTCTCCGGGCGCTTCATCTCCCGCCCCGAATGGGCCTTCCCCGTGGAACTGGCCCTGATCGTCATCGCCGGCCTTTTCACGGCGTTCCTGCTGCCGCGGCTTAAGGCGGGTTCCGGGGCCGTCCTGGCCGGCACCATGTTCGCCGCCCTGGTGGGCGCGGGCATCTTCCTCTTTACCGCCAAAGCCCTCTGGCTCAAGATCATGTACCCGTCGGTACTGCTGGTGGCCGGGTACATCTTCGTCATCACCAAGCGCTTCTTCAGCACGGAAAAGAAAAAGGAGCTGATAGAAGTGTCCCAGATAGAGACCAACAAGATGCTGGGGCTCTCTTTCCAGGGCCAGGGCATGCTGGACCTCTCGTTCGAGAAGTTCCGCCTGTGCCCGCTCGACGACAACATGAAGGACACGCTCTACAACCTGGCGCTGGACTTCGAACGCAAGCGGCAGTACAACAAAGCCGTGGCGGTCTACGAGCACATCTCGGGCAAGGACCCTGAATTCAAGGACATCAAGACCAAGATAGACATGCTGAAGAAAGCCGCGGACGGGGCCGTGTTCGGCAACGTCGGGGGCAAGGGCGGGGGCGGCGACGCCACCATGATGGTGGCGGGGTCCAGCGCCACGCCCATGCTGGGCCGCTATGAGATCAAGAAAGAACTGGGCAAGGGAGCCATGGGCATAGTCTACCTGGGCGTGGACCCCAAGATAAACCGCCCCGTGGCCATAAAGACCATGCGCTTCGAGGAAGGCCTGGAAGAAAAGGCCATGAAGGACCTCAAGGACCGCTTCTTCCGCGAGGCCCAGGCGGCGGGCAACCTGACCCACCCCAACATCGTCAAGATCTTCGACGCCGGCGAAGAGCAGGACATCGCCTACATAGCGATGGAGCTGCTGAAGGGCGACGACCTGAAGAAATACGCCACTAAAGACAGCCTGCTGCCCACGGAAAAAGCGCTTGAATATATAGCCAGGTCGGCCGAGGCGCTGGACTACGCGCACAAGAACGGCATCGTCCACCGCGACATCAAGCCCGCCAACATCATGCTGCTCGACGACGGAACCATCCGCGTGGCCGACTTCGGCATAGCCAGGATAACCGAGCATTCCAAGACCGCCACCGGCACGGTGCTGGGCACCCCCTACTACATGAGCCCCGAGCAGATCGCCGGCAAGAAAGTGGACGGCCGCGCGGACCTGTTCTCGCTGGGCGTGACCATGTACGAACTGCTGACCGGCGAAAGACCCTGGAAGGGCGGGGAATCGATAGGGACCCTGCTGTTCCAGATAACCTCCGACCCCTACCCCGACCCCATGATCATAAAGCCGGACCTGCCGCCCGGCATACTCGCGGTCATCGACAAGGCCCTTAAGAAAAACCCGGAAGAGCGCTTCCAGACCGGCGGCGAGATGGCGGAAGCCATAAGGGCCGTAATGGCCGGCAAAAACCCGGACATAAAAACTTCGCCCGCGCCCAAGCCGGCCGCGGCACCCGCGCCCCAGGCAGCGGCGCCCGCGGTCAAGCCGGCGGCGGCACCCGCGCCCCAGCCCAAGCCCGCCCCGGCACCGCAGGCCAAGCCGCCGACCTTGGCGGTCCCGCCCGCCGCGGCCGCCCCCGCGGCGGCGCTGCCGCCGAAACCGGCGCCGTCAGCGCCTCCCGCTGGCATAGAACTGGCCCCGAGAGCCGGGCTGGAAATGACTTTAAAGGACGACCTTAGACCAGCACCCGCCCCGGCGCCGCAAGCGGCGCCCGCACCGGCGGCAGCGCCTCAGCCCGCGGCCGCACCGGCGGCGGCACCCGCTGCGGCCTCCAGGCCGGCGGCGCTCAGGCCGGGGGGGGACTTTGAAAAGTCGTTTCCCCTAATTTACCCCGAAGAGGATAAGAAATGACATTAAAACTGCAATTCGCCGCCGCCTCCGACACCGGCAAAGCCAGGACCAATAATGAGGACAGCTACCTGCTGGCCCCGGAGCTGGACCTGGCCATGGTGGCCGACGGCATGGGCGGCCATAAATCCGGAGAAGTAGCCAGCGCCCTGGCCGTCAAAGTAACGCGCGACAAATACGATTCCATGAAGAACACGGGAATGAAACCGACTCCCTACAACGAAAAGTTCTCCCTGGAATCTAACCAGCTGGGCTTCGCGGTGCAGCTGGCCAACTCCGTCATCTACGAGGCCGGCAACTCCGGCGCCGAGAACAAGGGCATGGGCACCACGCTGAGCGCCGCCCTGCTCAACAAGACCCGGATCTGCATCGCCCACATCGGAGACTCCCGCATTTACCTGTTCCGCGCCGGCGTCATGCAGCAGCTGACCGAAGACCACTCCCTTGTCATGGAGCACGTAAAGAAAGGCCTGCTGACCAAGGAACAGGCCGAGACCTCCCCGCTGCAGAACATCCTTACCCGCGCGCTGGGCGCCCAGAAAACCCCGGCGGTAGACCTGCTGGAAACGGAGCTGGAAGTGGGCGACAGGCTGCTGCTCTGCACCGACGGCCTCTTCAAAGCGGTGAAGGAAGCCGAACTCCAGGAAACGCTGAAGATACAGCCCGACGACCAGAAAGCCTGCGAAACGCTGGTTACGGCGGCCAACGCCAACGGCGGCCCCGACAACGTCACGGTGGTCATCGGGTCCGTAAGCAAGAAGACGTTCAAAGAAAACCTAAAGGACATGTTCAGGAAATCCTATGCCTAAACTGATGATAAAATTTGAAGCGGCCTTCATGAGGGAGGTCAAGCTGGACAAGCCGGCTTTTGCCGTCGGGCGCAAGCCGGACAACGAGATCGCGCTGGACAACGCGGCCGTGTCCGGGCACCACTGCAAGTTCTACGAATCCGGCGGCACCTGGTTCGTGGAGGACCTGAACTCCACCAACGGCACCTTCGTTAACGGGAAAAAGGTGCTTAAAGCCGGGCTCAAACCGGGGGACACCGTGACCGTAGTGAAATACTCGCTGGTATTCACGGACGACTCCGGCGCCCCGGCGGTTAAAGCCGAAATAGACCTGCCGGCCCAAAAGCCTAAAACGCCCCAGGGCGCCCTGGAAGTGCTTGAGAACCCGGCCGACGACAGGAAGGATTTCGAACTTACCGCGCTGTCCACCTACATAGGCAAATCTTCCCAGGCGAGCGTCCCGTACAAAAGCGGGGGACTTTTCGGCGGCGGGCCGGAGCTGGCGGCCGTGATCACGATGCGCCCCGAAGGCTATTACCTGAACCCCATCAAGGAAGGCTACGCCAAGTACAACGGCAACCCCCTGGCGGAAAAGGTCATGCTGAAGGACGACGACACCATTGAGGTGGGCTCGACCAGGTTCAGGTTCTTCCTGAAGAAATAAACCCTGGAAGATCCGCAAAGAGAGACCGGGCCCGGCCCGGTTTTTCTTTTTTAGCAATCAAAGGGCAAGAGTGCTATTGACACCGGAAATAGCTTTTGGTAAACTAGCAATTGTAAGGTTTAAGTGCTAAATATAATTTCCAGAACAAATCACAGGAGGCAAAAACTATGGCAGACACAGCGACCAAGATAAAGATCCAGCCCCTGGGCGACAGGCTCATCATAAAAGCCGTGGAACCCAAGGAAATAAAGAAAGGCGGCATCATCATCCCCGATACCGCTAAAGAGAAACCCCAGGAAGGCGAAGTAATGGCCGTGGGCAAAGGCAAACTGAACGAAGAAGGCAAGATCGTCCCCATGGAAGTAAAGACCGGCGACATCGTGCTCTACGGGAAGTACTCCGGGACCGAAATAAAGATCAACGATGAGGAATATATCATCATGCGCGAGGAAGACGTCCTCGGCATCGTACGCTAATATATAAGGAAGGAAAAATACAATGGCTAAACAGATAATTTACTCGGAAGAAGGCAGGATGCGGCTGAAAGCCGGCGTGGACAAACTGGCCAACGCCGTAAAAGTGACCCTCGGTCCCAAAGGCAAGACGGTCATCCTCTCGAAGAAGTTCGGCTCGCCGACCATCATCGACGACGGCGTGACCATCGCCAAAGAGATCGAGCTTGAAGATCATTTCGAAGATATGGGCGCGCAGCTCGTCCGCGAAGCGGCCTCCAAGACCAACGACATCGCCGGCGACGGCACCACCACCGCGACCGTCCTGACCCAGGCGATCTTCGGCGAAGGCTTAAAGAACATCACCGCCGGCGCCAACGGCACCCAGATCAAGCGCGGCATCGACAAAGCCGTCACCGCCCTGGTGGAAGAGCTCAAGAAGATGGCCAAGCCCGTGAAGACCAAGGAAGAGAAGGCCCAGATAGCCACCATTTCCGCCAACGACAAGGTCATAGGAGACCTGATCGCCCAGGCCATGGAAAAAGTCGGCCACGAAGGCGTGATCACCGTCGAAGAGGGCAAGTCCTCCGAGACCGAACTGGAAGTCGTGGAAGGCATGCAGTTCGACCGCGGCTACGTCTCTCCTTATTTCGTGACCGACCCGGAGAGGATGGAGTGCGTGCTCGAAGACGCGATGATCCTCATCACCGACAAGAAGATCTCCGCCATGAACGACCTCCTGCCCGTGCTCGAGAAGATCGTGCAGACCGGCAAGCAGTTCCTGATCCTCGCCGAGGACCTGGACGGCGAAGCCCTGGCCACCCTGGTGGTCAACAAGCTGCGCGGCACCCTTAAGGGCTGCGCCGTGAAAGCCCCCGGCTTCGGCGACCGCCGCAAAGAGATGCTGGAAGACATCGCCATCCTCACCGGCGGCGAAGTCGTCAGCGAAGAGCGCGGCATGAAGCTCGACAAGGCCGACGTGAAAGTTCTGGGCCGGGCCAAGCGCATCGTTATCGACAAAGAGAACACCACCATCGTGGACGGCGCTGGCGACAAGAACGAAATTAAGAAGCGCACCAGCCAGATCCGCAAGCAGATGGAAGAGACCACCTCCGACTACGACAAGGAAAAGCTGGAAGAGCGCCTTGCCAAGCTGTCCGGCGGCGTGGCCGTCATCCGCGTGGGCGCGGCGACCGAGACCGAGATGAAGGCGAAGAAGTCCAAGATCGAAGACGCCAAGAACGCCACCAAGGCGGGCGTGCAGGAAGGCATCATACAGGGCGGCGGCGTAGCGCTGATCCGCGCGGCCAAGGCCCTGGACAAGGTGAAGGGCGACAACGACGACGAAATGACCGGCATCAACATAGTGCGCCGCGCCATCTACGCGCCGCTGCGCATCATCGCCGAGAACGCCGGCATGGACGGCTCCATCGTCATCGAGAAGATCAAGAACTCCGCCCCCGAGATCGGCTTCAACGCCGACACCCTGGAATACGTGGACGTCATGAAGGCCGGTATCGTTGACCCGCTCAAGGTCACCCGCACCGCCCTCGAGAACGCCGCCTCCATCGCCAGCACCCTGCTGACGACCGAGTGCCTGGTCGCCGACCTCCCGGAGAAGAAGTCTCCCGCGATGTCCGGTATGCCCGGCGGCATGCCCCCCGGCGCCGACATGTACTAAGTCAGCGCTTAACAATGAAAACCCCCGGGCCTCCAAAGCCCGGGGGTTTTTATTTGTACAGGTTAGCTCACTGCCCAAGGGCCTGTCACGGGGGCCGGAACGCAAAACCGCGGTCACTGCAATGGCCTGCGGCCACCCGCACACCGTGCTCGCCGCTGCCCGCCTCGGGCCTCGCGCTTACGCAAGCTCGGCCCTCCGGCAGGCTTTTGCTAACCCGGCCCCCGCGCCAGGCCCAGGCGGTTTTTTAGTTTTTAGGTGTTGCAAATGACTTTTGGAGGGGTGGCCGGGGTGTTGCCCTGCAAACCCTTTGCGGAAGAGGGGGCCCCGCCATAAATTCCCTAGGCGGGGGGAAACCGACGCAAGGGTTTCCATCTTCCAGGGTTTGCAGGGCAACATCCCGGACAGGCCCCCGACTTCACATCTCGCAGTAACTTATAGTTCCTATGCAGCTTCAGGATTTTCTGTAGGTGGGATGACTACGGGTTCGGGGGGGCGCTGGCCGTTGGCGTCTTTGGAGAGGAAGCCGCCCAGGCTCCAGAAGCCGGCGGCCGAGATGCAGGCCAGGAAGGCCACAATGAACCAGGGCGCCTGCTGGAAGCGCGGACTGAGGTTCTGAATGGCGTTAGAGCCCAGGAAGATGCCCGCGGCGCTGCCCACCTGCTGGAACAGGCCCTGCACGCCCAGGTAGCGCCCTTTCTCCGCCTTCGGCGCCATGTTGGCGCCCAAAGCCTGGATGCCCGGCGACACGGCGATCTCGCCCAGCGTCACCACCACGACAGCCGCCGCCGCGAAATAATAAGAGGAAGCGTAGCCCACGCCCAGATAGCCAGCCGCGTAGCACAAAGCCCCCAGCGTAAGCCCCGTGGTGATACGCCAGCCGTCCATCACACGCGTAATGAAATACTGCAGCAGCACCACCAGCGTCCCGTTAAGCGTGAACAGCAGCCCGATCTGCCGCTCCGAAAAACCAAGATAAGCCTTGGCGTAAAGCGAAGTGGACACCACCAGCTGGCTCATGACAGCGCACATGGTAAAAGTAAAAACACAGAACCGCAGGAACTGCTTATCCTTCAGCGTCCCCGCCGCCGCCTTAAGGTCGAACCCCGCGTCGCCGCCGCGCGCCGCCCCCGGCTTGTTCTTTATGATAAAGAAGAGTATCACCGCGCACACCGCGTACACCGCCGCGCTCACGCCGAACAGCATGGCGTAAGACCCCGCCGCCAGCAGGCCGCCGATAGCCGGGCCCAGCGCCCAGCCCGCGTTGCCGCCCATGCGCAGCAGGCCGTAAGCCTTCAGCCGGTGCATGGGGGGCACGTAATCCGCCACCCAGGAGCGCGCCGCCGGCTGGAAGAAAGAACCGATGAACATGCCGACGGGGTGGAACACGAAAATGGCCCAAAGCCCCGTCCCGCTCCAGATAACCCAGGCTATCACCCCGATAAGCAGCGCCCTCAGGGCCAGCGACATTACCATCACTTTCTTGCGGCCGATAACGTCCGAGATCTCGCCGCCCATCACCTGCGAAACGCCGCTCACCAGCATGGAAAGAGAAAGGAAAAGACCCACCCAGGCCATAGGCACGCCGCGGTGGCCGCTGAGATAAAGCGCCAGGAAAGGAAAAGAAACCGAATAACCGGCCGTCATCAGCGCTTCCGTCGCGATGAGCAGCCAGAAAGAAGGAGGGAGCGCCATAGTTCAATAATAGCATTTGGACAGCGAACCCGGCCAAACGCGCCCGGACGGCCTTATTTCCCTATGAAAAACCGGGCTTTTTTGCTAGAATATAAGTAATCCTAATGCCGACCGCCGAACTTACACGCAAAAGCGCGCTTCTGTCCAATTTCCAAACCGTTACGGGCCGCATTGCCTCAGCCTGCGGCAGAACGGGGAGAAAACCCGCGGACGTGGAAGTGCTGGCGGTAACCAAATACGCGGCCGACGAAGACGTCATAACGCTTATACAGGCCGGCGCAATAAAGACGGCGGGGGAAAATAAAGTACAGGACGCCAGGACCAAGTGGACCAGCGGTGCCCTGGCCCCGCTGAGAGCCCGCGTCAAACTCCATTTTATCGGCCACCTGCAGACCAACAAGGCCAAAGCCGCCGTCGAGACCTTCGACTGGATAGACTCCATAGACAGCCTTAAAATCGCGGTGGAAGTTAACCGCCACGCCGAAGCGCTGGGCAAGACCATGCCCGTGCTGATACAGCTGAAGCTCAACGACTCCGCAGCGCAGTCGGGCGTGACCCCGGCGCAGGCGGGAGAGCTGCTGGCCGGGCTGCGCGGGCTGAAGAACCTGGTGCCCTGCGGCTACCTGGGCATAGCGCCCGCCGGCGCGCAGCCGGAAAAGCTCAAAGCCGTATTCGCCGAAGCTAAAAAGATTTTTGACCGTGATTTTCCGGCCAAAAGCGGAGATTCCGGGTTTAAGACCTATCTTTCACTCGGGATGAGCGGAGATTATGAACTGGCGGTGGAGGCGGGGTCAAACCTGCCACGCGTGGGCAGTTCTCTTTTCGCTTAAGCGTCGGGGACAGCGGCGGCGCCCGCCAAGGGCCGCGGCAACAGCGAGGTAAGGGACATGATAGTAAAAGTCAGAGTTATACCGAACTGTGAAGACAATGAAGTGGTTTCCCGCATAGGCAGCGTGCTGCGCGTCAAGATCTGCGCGCCTGCGGCCGACCTCAAGATAAACCTGCTGCTCAGGGATTATCTTTCGGAGTTTTTCGAAGTCCCGGCCAAGCTGGTCAACATCATCCGCGGCGCCAAAGGCCGCGAAAAAACCGTAGAGATAACCGGCAAGACGGAGGAGCAGCTGAAGAACCTGCTCGACTCCATACCGTAAGCCGATGATCCCGCCGCGCCTTAAATTCTCAACCAAAGGCCTGCAGATCCTGGACCAGCGCAGCCTGCCGGACAGGATCGAATACCTCACAGCCAGGAACGCCGCGCAGACCGCAGCCGCCATAAAGGACATGGCGCTGCGGGGCGCGCCGCTCATCGGCTGCGCCGCCGCTTTCGGCTTCGCCCTGGAACTGCGCCGCCTGCGCCCCGGCACTTCCGCCGAGCTTGCCGCCGCCGCCAAAAGGACCGCCTCGCTGCTTAAAGCCGCCAGGCCTACGGCCGTGGCCCTCTTCTACGCCGCGGACCGCATGCTTTCCAAAGCTTTGTCCTACGCCGCCGCCAACCCCGGCAGGTTCGGCCCCGCGGGCACTTCCATGCTGCTGGCGCAACTGGACCGCGAGGCGCGCCTGGTGACTTCAGAGGACGAGGCCGCGTGCCTCGCCATGGGAAAATATGGGGCAGAACTGCTGCCCAGGAATTGCGTGATCATGACGCACTGCAACGCCGGCGCGCTGGCCACCATGGGCATCGGCACGGCCGTGGGCGTGATCACCGCGGCCCACGAGCAGGGCAAGATCAAACACGCCTACTCCTGCGAGACCCGCCCCTACCTGCAGGGCGCGCGGCTGACCATCTGGGAGCTGATGCGGGGGGGAGTGCCGTCGGAACTTATCACCGACAACATGGCCGCCCACATCATAAAGACCTGCGGCGTCAACGCCATAGTGGTGGGCGCCGACCGTATCGCCGCCAACGGCGACACCGCCAACAAGATAGGCACCTACGGCCTGGCCGTCATCGCCAAACATCACAAGGTCCCGTTCTACGTAGCGGCGCCTACCCCCACGATCGACCTGGCCGCGCACTCGGGCGACGCCATCGTCATCGAGGAGCGCTCCATAAAAGAAGTGACCTACGTGAAGGGCGCCTGCATCGCCCCCAAAGGCGTAAAAGTCCGCCACCCCGCCTTCGACGTAACCCCCGCCGGCCTCATCACGGCCCTGATCACCGAAAGGGGCGTAATAGCCCCCGTCACCCGCGCCGCCATAAAAAAACACCTCGCTTAAACCCAAGGAGCGTCACGGGGGCAGGGCTGTCAAAAAACGCCTTGTGTAAACCCCGGCAGCCAAGGGTATGGGCCCGTCGGGCACGGGGTCGGCCACACCGTGGCCGCCCCTCGTCACTCCCTCGCCGCGCTACGCAAGCGGCTTCGGTCCGTGACGGCCCGCCGAACCCATACCCTTGGCTGCCGTGGAGGCTACGCTGGGACAGGGTTGGCAAAAACCCTGCCGGAGCCCGACGCTTGCGTAAGCGCGGAGGGCGAGGCGGGGAAGCGCGAGCACGGTGTGCGAGACGCTGTTTTTTGACAACCCTGTCCCAGCGTAGCCGAGTCTAAATTTTCCTGTAATATAGTTGTAACACCCCTTTGTTATCATTTAAGCATGACCGAACCGATTTTGCGGTATTACGCCTACATTAAAAAAAGCATACGCGGCCCCTTCAGTCCGAAGGACGCGGCGCTGCAGCCCGGCTTTGACCGTGCCACTTTGGTCTGCCCCGAAAAAGCTCTCGGCCAGTGGCGCGAAGCCGGCCTCGAAGCCGCTTTCCAGGCCCTGCTGGCGGCCCCGCCCTGCGCGCCGATGAAACCCAGCCCCCCGATGACGGTGCAGGCCGTTGAGGAAAGAGCGTCGCGCTCCCTGCTGGAAAAAGCCATTTCGAAGAACGCCGCCCTCGAGCGGGAAGTAAAAGAGCTGCGCAAGGCCTACCACTCGGAAAAGCACGCTTTCGAGGAAGCCCTCAGGAGAAAAGAGGGGGAGGCGAAAGCGCTGACGGAGAAGCTCAAGCGCTCGATAGAGAATTCCCAGAACATCAAAGGGGAACACCCCTCTTGGGAAACTTTGTACAAGACCCTGAAGAAGCGCTCCGAGGAAAAACTTTGCGAGGCCACCCAGGCGCTGTCCGAAAAGATCTCGGAAACGGCGCGCATGCGCGAGCAGCTGCAGGCTGCGGGGGAAAGGTCCCGCAACGAGCGCCTCAAGGCCGAGCGGGAGCAGCAGGCCGCCCTAGCCGCCATGCAGGACGAGGTCAGGGAATTCAAGTCCCAGCTGGAGGAAAAGGACATGCTGGCCCGGACCCTGGGCGACAACATCGCCTCCCTGCTCGGCAAGAACGAGGAGTTCCAGAGCATCATGTTCGAGGAACGCCGCGACCACGAGGAACAGACCAAAAAGTTCTGCGAGGAGATCGGCCGCCTGCGCGCCGACCTGAAATGGCGCGACCAGGAGCTGGGCAAGATCCGAGAGGAACTTTTCGACGCCGTGAACAGGATCCGGGAAGCCGAATCCGTGGACGAGATAAAGTCCAGGGAGCAGGAGGAGCTCTACGGCGTGATGAGCTCCAAGCTCAAGCTGCTCTCCGGGTATTTCGAAAACCTGGAAGCCCGCGTAAAATACGCCTTCCGCAAAGCCTGACCCGGCCGGCCGGCCCCGGGAGAAAGTCCGCAATTAACCGGCCCGTTCCAACCCTCCTGAATTGCTATAATTTGTATTAATAAATAGCAGGAGAGGCTGATGAACATCACTTTCAAACAACTCATAGTCGCGGGCGGCCCCATACTCTTCGTATTGGTCTCCCTCTCGATATATTCCATAGCCCTGATCTGGGAACGCTGGACGGTCTATAAAAAGACCTTCAGCGGCATGGACGAACTGCTCTACAAAGCGCACGCCCTCCTTAAGACCGGCGAGATCAAGCAGCTGACGGAAATTTCCGCCCGCTCCAAGACCGCGGCCGGGGACGTCCTGCACAAGGTGCTTACGCATTACGGCAGCCCGCTGGAGAAGCGCGAGCTGGCCGAGAAAGCCGTGGAATGGCACGTTTCCCGCCTGGGCAAAAGCCTGACCGCCATCGCCACCATCGGCAGCATCAGCCCCTTTATCGGCCTGTTCGGCACGGTCATCGGCGTGATCCGGGCGTTCAAGGACCTGTCCATGTACGCCGGCGCCGGCCCCTCGGTGGTGGCGATGGGCATAGCCGAAGCCCTGGTCAACACGGCGGCGGGCATCTTCGTGGCGATCCCTGCCATCGTGGCGTACAACTATTTCGCCCATAAGGCCAACGAGTTTTCCAGCGAGATGAACTGGCTGACCGAGCAGGTGATAGACCGCTCGGCTTCCAGGGAATTCAGCGGCATAGTTTAAGGGGCCGACGGATGCGCGTACACACGGTAAAAAGCGGGATAATAGCGGAGATCAACATGATCCCGCTCATCGACGTTTCCCTTATCATTCTCATCATCTTCATGGTGATCACGCCTTTCCTCGTCCAGTCGCAGATCCAGGTGAGCCTCCCCAAGGCCGCCACCGGCGTCAAGGGCGGGGACGACAACGTGCTGAAAGTGCAGCTGGCGGCCGACGGCACGATGGCCGTGGACGGCAAACCCGTCCGGTTCCAGCGCCTGGAGAAAGAGCTCATCCTGCGTTTCTCCAAGTCCTATAAAAAGACCGTGCTGGTAGAGGCCGACAAAGCGGTGCCGATAGAGCGCGTGGTCCAGGTGCTGGACGCGGCGAAGAAGCTCGGCGCCGGCAAGGTGGGCATAGCCGTAAAGCCGGCGGACTAGCGCGCGGCCCCATAGTATGCGGCATTACCTCCTCTACTCCTCCTCCGCCCATTTCCTGCTCCTAGCGGTTATTTTTTTCGCCTCCAGGAATTCGCTGCAGCTCCAGAAAAAAGAAACCTACTACATAGACTTCATCGGCCCCTCCAGGATCGTAACGATGGAGAAGGCGGCCATCCCCGAAGGCCGGGACGGCCCGGCGGCGGCAAAGGCGGCGAAGACTCCGAAGCGCCCGGCGGCGGAAAACCCGGAGGCCGAGGACTTCACCCAGGGCGCGCTGCCCAAGCCCAGCGTGCTGGCCGGCGGGGGAAAACTGTTCGAGGAAGAGAAGAAGGAACCCGGGGCCGGCGGGGAGAGCGGCACCCCCATCGTGACGGATTCGGCCAACTTCCCCTACCCGTGGTATATAACGCAGGTGCGCGAAGCCCTCTGGAACGCCTGGACCGGGAAAATGCCTTCGGGCGGCGACCTGCGCTGCACGGTCAGATTTTCGATAAACCGCGACGGCTCGGTAAAAGGCGTCAGCGTGGAAAAATCCTCCGGCAACCGCCTGTTCGACAACGCGGCCGAAAGCTCGGTAGAGAGCGCCGCGCCTTTCCCGGTACTGCCCGAGGATTTCTACGAGGACAAACTGACCGCGCACGTCGAGTTCAAGGCCATGGACTAAAGGTTTCGCTCATGAAAGCCACCCCGCTGATAATTCTCGGACTGCTGCTCAACCTGGGGGCCTTCGTTTGCTACCCTGAAACCGGCAGGATGGGCATGACCTTCCTTTATGTGTCCATGATGCTCTGGACCGCATTCGCGCTTTTAATTACCCGCTACTCCCCCGGACCCGGCCCGGCCTGGAAGACGGTGCAGCTCATGTTCTTTGCGGCGGCTTGCGCGTTCTCCGCGCTTTCCCTTCTGCCGCAGAAGGACGGGGTAAGCGCGCTGACCAAGTTCAACAAGGGGCAGTACCCGAACAGGCGGGATATTTACATAGGCCTGCTGCGCCTGGGCATAAACTACCCGGCGCTGCTGCCCCCGCAGAAAGAGGAAATACTCCCATGAGCCTGATACTCAAAATACTGTCGGTAGCCCTGCTGCACATGGCTTTTTTCGCCGCCTACCCGGAAACCGGGCCCCTGGGCAACTACTACCTGGGCGTTTCGCTGCTGATCTGGAGCGTCTTCGTAACGTTCGTGAACACCAGCACCAAACTGGTAAAGCTGGTGAGCGGGGCGCTGGGCCTGGCCGTCAACCTGGCCGTTTTCGCCCTGATGGCCGTGGCGGTGGCGGCCACGATGCCGCAGCGGGACAAGACCAGCGTGCTGGAAAAGCTGCAGGCGCGCCGCTTTCCGGACGAGGATATTCTGCGCTCGGGCCTGCTGCGCTTCGGCGTAAAGCTGGACGCGAACATGAAGTCCGGCATGAAAGGCCTGGACTCGGAAGTGAACAAGGCCGTAAAGAAATTGAAAGAGGATAACGGACAATGAACGGAAAGACCGTAGCTATCACCGGCGGCACGGGGTTCATAGGCGGCGCCCTGGCGAAAGCCCTGCTGGCCAGCGGCTACGCCGTAAAGATCTTCACCCGCCGCAACCCGGCGCGGCGCATCGAAGGCGCCCAGTACGAGGTGGTTTCCTTCACGGACCGCGAAAGCCTCAAGAAGGCGGCGGACGGAGCGGATTTCATAGTGCACATGGCGGCCATGCTGTTCTCCCGGACGCGCGCCGGCTTTGAGCAGGCGAACGTGACCGGCACGGCCAACCTGGTGGCCGCGGTCAGCACGCTGGCCAAGCCGCCGGAAAAAATAATCTATATCTCCAGCCTGTCCGCGGGCGGACCGTCCGCGGACCCGGCCTCCCCGCGCTCGGAAGAAATACCGGACGCCCCCGTCTCCGACTACGGCCGGACCAAGCTGGGCGGGGAAAAAGAGATCCTGCGCCTGCCGCCTTTCGTGCGCCGCACCATCCTGCGCCCGCCCATCGTTTACGGCCACAACGAGTACGCCGTCTCGAAGATAGCGCACTGGGTAAAAAAAGGCTTCATGGTTAACGCCGGCGCTTCGGGCAGTTTCAGCTTCGTCTACGTCGAGGACCTGGTCGCGGCCATAATAACGGCCCTGGAAAACCCGGCTACCGACGGCAATACCTATTATATCTGCGAGAACCGGACCTACTCCTGGAAAGCCTTCATAACCATGCTGGCCGGCGCCATGAAAGTTAAAATGCCTTTCATGGTGGACCTGCCCCGGCCGCTCCTCTGCGCGCTGGGCCTGGTTTACGAGGCCGTGTCCTGGCTGGGCGGGGCCGAGCCGGTATTCAACCGGGACAAGGCGCGCGAAGGCGCCGCCCCCAACTGGACGGCGTCCTCCTCCAAATGGGAACGGGACACGGGGTTCAAGAACTGGACCAGCCTGGAAGAAGGGATAAAAAAGACCTTCAGCTGAAAAAAACAGCTACAGGAACACAGGCTGGTTTTTTATATAATAATAACAGCGGGATAATCAGATTTGCGGAGAGGTGGCCGAGCGGTTGAAGGCACCGGTTTGCTAAACCGGCATACGGGGTAAACCCGTATCAAGGGTTCGAATCCCTTCCTCTCCGAACTTTTTTGCTTTTTAAAAAATCCGAATTTAAATTTAAAATTTCTGCGCGCGCAGAATTAAAATTAAATATAAATTCCCAAGGTTTTTTGAACTCGACGGAAAGCCGCCGCCTGCCTATACGGAAGTTCGAACCGATCTTTTTCAACTTTTCCCTGTTTTCTTCCGCTTTTCCGCTCTCCGCCAGTTCTCCGACGTGAATTGCCTCGCGGTATAACTCTACCTCCGGTTCGAACCGATTGGCTCCCTGCCGGGCAAAAGCTGCGAGTTTATTTTCAATTTCCTTTTTCTCATTGACCAATTGGGCTTTCCTCTCAGCGTACTCGGACTGCGTAAGGTGGCCTTGCAGTACCAAGTCCAGCAACTTGCCCAATTGGTCAGTAAGGATAACCAAATTACCTCGCAGCTTTTGCCGGGCACTCTCCCCGGCCTGGGCCAATGCGGCTCGTTCCTTCTCCGCTATCAGGATGAGCCCATTGGCCAGGGCCGGGGGAAAGGAAACAGATTTTAGTTCTCCTTTTATTTGTTCCTCAATAACTTCCTCGCGGACAAAGGGCTCGTCGCAAGGCCCTTTGCGCTTGGTACACCGCAGGTAGTTATGCGCCTTCTGTGTTTCCGTGGTAATGAAGCATCCACAAGTGGAACAGTGGAACACCCCACGGTAGGTGTAAGGCTTCAACCTAGGGCCCTTGGGCTTGCTTTTACGAAGCATTACGGCCTGGCAGCGGTCAAAGAGGTCTTTAGTTATGATCGGCTCGTGCTTGCCCTCGTAGAGCTCGCCCTTATACCTTATAAGACCGTAATAGACGGGGTTCTTGAGCATATACTGATAGTTGCCCACTGAAAGGGCGGTATGCCGCCCTTTCAGCCCAACCTCGTTCATTATCCGGCGCACTTCGGCCAGCGGATAGTCTCCGGTGGAATATAACTCGAAGGTCTTCCGGATAAAGACCGCCCGGTCTTTATCCGGATAGATCGTCTTGGTGTTCTTGTCGTTCAGGTAGCCGAGCGGGGCGCAACAAGGCCAAATGCCATTACGAAGTTTCTGGCGGAAGCCGCGCCGGATATTTTCTGAAAGGTTGTCCACGTAGTATTTGGACTGGCCGAACGCTATGGACAACATGAATTTGCCCTGCGGTGTGGGGTCAAACCAAAAGGTAGGGAACTTCAAGGCTGTTATCTTGGTGGTGTCCACCAAATAGATGATGCGCCCGCCATCTATGGAGTTACGAGCCAGGCGGTCAGGGTGCCAGGCGATAATACCCTGCGCCTTGCCGTCCTCGATAGAGGCGATCATGTCATTGAATATTTCACGCCCAGGCTCCTTGGCGGTCTTGCTCTCGATGAATTCTTTAACTATGGAGAGTCCTTCCTTCTTGGCGTACTCGCGCAACTCTGCGAGTTGCGCTTCTATAGAAAGGATTTGCCTATCAGGTTCGTCCGTGGACTTTCTGGCATAAAGGAAATACCGCATGTCCTGGTTTTGCATAAGACCTCCCCATACCTTGCGCTTAATGCCGGGTTGGCCCAGCAGGGCGGAACCGGCATTAAGGGCTAATTCTGCAACTCTCCGCCGAGCGTAAGGCCGGCTTTGCTTACCAAAGCTAAGACGGCCTTACGTGCGGCGATAAAGAGGAGATTGGTTCGGGAAACGCGCCAGCGTTTCCTCAGGGCGCCAGCCCTGAAACTTCCGTAGGGGCAGGCGGCGGCTTTCCGTCGAGTTCAAAAAACCTTGGGAATTTATATTTAATTTTAATTCTGCGCGCGCAGAAATTTTAAATTTTAATTCCGATTTTTTAAAAAGCAAAAAAGTTCGGAGTCTTCAGGACAAAGTTCGACACTACTTTGCCTCACATCCTGCGGATTCTTTATAAATACCACTCCCCTGTCGTCTTTTGGAAGCGGTAGGCCGATCTTATCCGCGAATCGGGTAGGAGGCGGGTGATTAGTTCACCCGCCGTCCTCCCACACCACCGTACGTACCGTTCGGTATACGGCGGTTCATCAGAACTA
>Ga0209211_10002490_pt1 | contig 31728 bp, 24 predicted proteins | sample RifGroA2_FD_183992 | JGI IMG/M metagenome (GOLD analysis project Ga0209211, IMG submission 183992) | Groundwater microbial communities from Rifle, Colorado, USA - Groundwater A2 (SPAdes) (version 2) | ecosystem: Environmental > Aquatic > Deep subsurface > Groundwater | place: Rifle, Colorado...
CTTCCGCCATGGTGCCTACGCCGCCCGCCACCAATGCGGCGTAGATGACGAACGAAGCCAGTTGCCCGCCGGTCATGCTGCCCGCATGCACCTGGTTCGCGCCGACCCACAGCACGAAAATGATGGTGCCGGTCACCGCAGTAATAATCAGTACCGTCAGCATCGAGCGCACCAGCGTGCGACGGACCGCGCTGGCGAAGCTCGCTTCCGCGCGCTCGGCGAAACGCATGGTTTCGCGCTGCTCCTGCGTATAGGCTTGCACCGTCGGCACGGCGTTGAGCATCTCGCCAGCCAGCGCCGAGGCATCGGCGATCTTGTCCTGCGATTCGCGCGAAAGTTTTTTTACTTTACGACCGATGGCGAAGATCGGCAGCATCAGCAATGCCATCAGGCCGAGGTTCAACGAGAACAGATAAAAACTGGTCACCGCCAGCATGACCATGCCGCCGACAAACTGGAACAGGCTGCGCAGGCCCATCGAAATGGAGCTGCCGATCACGGTCTGGATCAGGGTGGTATCGCCCGTCAGGCGCGACAGCACTTCGCCGGTCTGCAAGGTCTCGAAGAACTGCGGCGATTGCACCAGCATCCGCGCATACACCGCGCTGCGCAGATCCGCCGTGACTCGCTCGCCCACCCACGACACGGTGTAATAGCGCGCTGCCACGGTTATCGCCCACAGCGTTGCCAGACCGAACAGCAACAAGAAATGGCTGTTCAGAGTGGATGTGCCCAACAGCCCGACGCTGGTATTTGCCCGTTGCCCGAAGCCGAAATCGATCAGGTCGCGGAACGCCAGCGGCACCAGCAACATGGTGGCGGAGCCGAGAAACAGCAACACGAAAGCCAGCGCGACCCGCCCGCGATAGGGGCGCAGGAAGGGCCACATATCCAGCAGGGGAGATAAGCGCCGTCGGGTGACAGCTGGCCGGTTTTGATAGGAAAGAGGCATCTTTATTCAGTTTGAATGGAGTACGCTGTATTTTCCATTATTCTTTCCGGTTGGCGTCGCCGCTATGCAAAGCTATCGCGCCCTTTTTCTGCACATAAAATAAAGCGGGGCGTGATGAATCACGCCCCTACGATATTTCGCTGTTAGTAGAATCAACCCAATGCTTTGGCGATGCGTTCCAGCGCCTGTTTGAGATTGTCCATCGACGTGGCGAACGACAGGCGCGCATAACCTTCGCTGCCGAAGGCCGAACCGGGTACCACCGCGACGCCGCCTTGCTCCAGCAAATATTCCGAAAATGCGATGTCGGTCGCGGCCTTGATTTTACCGCGCTGATGTAGGCTGGCGATCGCTCCGCGCATATCCGGGAAGGCATAGAACGCGCCGCCTGCCATGATGCACTGTACGCCGGGCATCTTGTTCAATTCATTCACCACGAACACATGCCGCTCGCGGAACGCCTTGAGCATCGGCGTGATGCAGCCCTGGTCGCCGTTCAATGCCGCTTCCGCCGCCACCTGCGAAATCGAAGTCGGGTTGGAAGTGCTCTGCGACTGCACGTTCTCCATCGCGGTGATGATGTTCTCCGGCCCCGCCGCGTAGCCGATGCGCCAGCCGGTCATGGAGTAGGCCTTCGATACGCCATTCAGCGTCATGGTGCGCGGATACAAATCGGGACAGGCGTTCAGGATGTTGACGAACTTCGCATCGGTCAGCGCGATATGCTCGTACATGTCGTCTGTGGCAATCAGGATGTCGGGATGCTTGCGCAACACCTCGCCCAACGCCTTCAACTCTTCAAGCGTATACACCGCACCGGACGGGTTGCTCGGGCTGTTGATCACCACCATTTTGGTTTTCGGTGTGATCGCGGCAGCGAGTTGCGCGGCGGTCATCCTGAAACCCTGTTCGATGCCCGCCTCCACGATTACCGGCTTGCCCTCGGCGATGAGCACGATGTCGGGGTAGGAAACCCAATACGGCGCGGGAATGATCACCTCGTCGCCGGGATTGATCACCGCCAGCGCAAGATTGAAAAAACTCTGCTTGCCGCCGCAGGAAACCAGGATCTGTTTCGCCGTGTAGTCCAGCCCGTTGTCGCGCTTGAATTTGGCGATGATCGCCGCCTTGAGCGAGGGTGTGCCGCCGACAGCGGTGTATTTGGTGAAGCCCTTGTTGATCGCGCCAATCGCGGCATCCTTGATGTGTTGCGGCGTGTCAAAGTCCGGTTCGCCTGCGCCCAGCCCGATGATGTCCTTGCCTTCGGCTTTCAGTTTCGCCGCGCGGGCGGTGACGGCGAGGGTGGGGGAGGGCTTGATGGCCTGTACGCGGGTCGAGAGTTCCAAGATATTTCCTTGCTGTTTAATCGTGAGCGCGAATTATACCCTTGCCGGCGAAAGAGTGAATCGAGGTAGAGATGGGGCAGCTCTTGTAGGGGCGGATGCAGCGTAGTGGAATCCGGGGGAAATTGAGATTTGAATTCTATAAAGCCCTTCGGCAAGCTCATTCCGATTCTATTTCAAAGATCAAATAACCCGGTAGGGGCGAAATTTATCGCACCCTATTTTGATGCATGAATAGATCGGGGGCGCGATAAATCTCGCCCCTTGATATTGCACTATTGATGTGAGAATGGAATCAGGCCGAACGGTGGAGGTAATTGATTAGTGCCGGATCAAAATTGCTTTCTAAGGATGATCGCGTTGATCTTGTCTATGCTTACCACCGCGTCGTAGTAAACCTTCCCGGTAAGTTTGGTGATATACACCACAGAGTTGCCAACCATGGTTACTATCCCCTCAATCTGTTCGCCAGACTCGAGCGAGAGAGATACACGCTCCTTCGTAAGCTCAACCAGCGCTTCCCTCATCGTTGTGCTTGTCTTGGGCTCGAACTTTAACTCACCAGCGAAGGCGGCTGGTGCCGTTAATACCGCTAGCCAGACCGTAAGCAGTAGAGCGTTCACTAATGTTTTCATTTGTTTTCCCCTTTCGATAATGCACAGCAAAAAAGAATAGAGCCAAGATTAAAAAACTGGGGCAGAATCAAAACTGTTATTCACTCCGTCGCCGTGGCGGCATTTTCCGTCACACCTCACTGTTTGGCAATCGAGCTGTTGCCCCGCATCCCCACCTCACCCTTCCTCCGCAAGCGGGGAAAGGAGTTGCCCCCTCCCTTGCATGCGTGGCGTGCGGGGGGAGGGTTGGGGAGTGGGTATTGGCTGGTGTAGCATAACTTTATAAACCTAGAAAAAACAGTTGTCCACGAAAGTCACGAAAAACACGAACAAATTCATCATAAGGACTCAATGCGGCTAATGAATACCCAATGGGTGAGTTACCAAGTCAATGCAACTTATTGTTTTATTTCGTGCCTTTCGTGCCTTTCGTGTTTTTTGTTAACCAATGACTTAGCGCAGGCTTTACTGCGCTTAGTCAGATGGCTAGTTAGTTCATCAGGATGACTTAGCGTTTTTAGGATAAATGCCACTTTAGAAAATTTCATATCCCTTAGCCGTTTGGCGATAGTGTAGCGAGATGCCGGGAAATTGCTTACGGCGTGCCTCTGAAGGGAGGTTTGCGAGGTGTAGAATAATGCAAGGTTGTGCTGTTCGCTGGCGGTAGTTGCAGTGCTAATCCAATGAATAAAAATATGTTGTTCAGCCTGTTTGCAGTATTTTCTGGCGACCATTGAGTGTACCCTTTTTAATTTGCGCCAAGTTTTATTTGGCCCAGCGATAGGCGGAAGGCAAATAAATGAGCAGCATTGAACGCAAACAAACTGGCGCGGGCAAGACCGCGCGCAATCCGGTGAAGATCGTGCCGTTGCAGCAGCGGCTGCGCAAGCCGGAATGGATACGCGTGAAGCCCGGCAGCGGCGCGGGATACAACGACGTGAAGCGCATTTTGCGTGAGTACCGGTTGCATACGGTATGCGAGGAGGCTTCCTGCCCGAACCTCGGCGAGTGTTTCGGCAAGGGTACGGCGACTTTCATGATTCTCGGCGATGTGTGCACGCGGCGCTGCCCGTTCTGCGATGTGGCGCACGGCAAGCCGCAGCCGCCCGATGCAAAAGAGCCGGAAAATCTGGCGCGCTCCATCGGGTTGCTCAAGCTCAAATACGCGGTCATCACCAGCGTGGATCGGGACGATTTGCGCGACGGCGGCGCGCGGCATTTTGCCGATTGCCTGGCGGCGATCCGTGCCAGCGCACCCGCCACACGCCTGGAAATTCTGGTGCCGGATTTTCGCGGTCGGCTGGATGTCGCGCTGGATGCGCTTGCAACAAACCTGCCCGATGTGTTCAACCACAATCTGGAAACCGTGCCGCGCCTCTACAGCATGGCGCGCCCCGGTGCGGATTACGCGCACTCACTGAGGTTGCTCAGGGATTTCAAGGCACGTTTTCCGCATGTTGCAACCAAGTCCGGCTTGATGCTGGGGCTGGGCGAGACCGATGATGAGGTATTGCAAACGATGCGCGACCTGCGCGCACAAGATGTGAACATGCTCACCATCGGCCAGTACCTGCAACCTTCTGATGGGCACTTGCCGGTACTGCGCTATGCGCCGCTTGAAACATTTGCCATGCTTGAACAAGCAGCAAAGGAAATGGGGTTTGCTCACGCGGCCTGCGGTCCGATGGTGCGCAGCAGTTATTTTGCCGATGAACAGGCGCATCAGGCTGGCGCAATTTAAGCGCTTCATTCAGGAACTTATGTTTGCAGGGTATGTCAATCGAACCGCCCATTCCCAATGGTTTGGCTTGCATCGATTTGATGTATTATCAGGATGCGTGGAGTCCCCGCATCGAATTTATACCCTAGGAGATTATTATGAAAGTTCGCTATCTTGTTGCCATGGCTGCTGCCATGTCCGTTTCAGTTTCTGCTTTTGCTGCTGACGGCGGCGAAGCGCTGTTCAATAAAAATAATTGCAGCGCGTGTCATGCCGCCGCCAAAAAATCGGCAGGTCCTTCGCTTGCGGATATTGTCGCCAAATACAAGGGCGATAAAGGAGCTCAGGCCAGATTGGAGGCTAAGGTGCGCAGCGGTGGCAAGGACGCTTTCGGCTCTATGCCTATGCCGCCCACCGCAAAATCGGTCAGCGATGGCGACATCAAGACCATGGTGGCGTGGATTCTGAGCCAGAAGTAGGGCTTGTACCGTTCGCACAAAAAACCGGCGCAAGCCGGTTTTTTGTTGCCTGCGATGCCGGGTGTCTCCGTCGCGTACTGCTATAATCCACGGCAAATTTTTCTGCAACCCCCAATGAATATCCTTTACGAAGAAGACGGCAGTTTTAAGGTCGGCAGCATCATGACCGACAACACCACCTCGCTCCAGGTTGAAAGCGTGTCCGGCAAGCGCAGCAAGGTCAAGGCGACCAATGTGATGTTGCGTTTTAGCCAGCCCGCCCTGGCCGAATTTATGGCGCAAGCGGAACCTATCGCAGAAGGTATCGAGGTGGATTTCTTGTGGGAATGCTGCCCGCCCGAGGAGTTCGGTTTTGAGCAAATCGCCGCCGAATATTTTGGCCACACCCCGAACCCGTTGGAAGCTGCTGCCGCATTGATACGCCTGCATGGTGCGCCGATTTATTTTCACAAGAAAGGCAAGGGCCGCTATCGCGCCGCGCCGCCCGATGTGCTCAAGGCCGCGCTGGCTGGAGCCGAGAAAAAGCGCCAGCAACTGGCGTTGCAGGCGCGCTACACCGAGCAATTGAGCCGCTTTGAATTGCCCGCCGAATTCACTGAACACCTTATACATCTGCTCTATAAACCGGATCGCAATACCATCGAAGTCAAGGCTCTGGAAGCAGCCTGTGCCGCGACGCATCTGTCCGGCGCGCATCTGCTGCATCGTTGCGGTGCGTTGCCTTCCACGCACGATTACCATTTGCAGAAATTTCTGTTTGAGCACTTTCCCAAAGGCACCGGCTTTCCTCCCGTCGAATTGAGTGCATGGGATGAATTGCCGCTGGCCGGTGTGAATGCTTTCAGCATCGACGATGCCACTACCACAGAAATCGACGATGCGTTCTCGGTGGAAAAATTGGCTAACGGCAACTGGCGCATCGGCGTGCATATTGCCGCACCCACCTTGGGAATGCCGCGCGACTCGGAGGGCGACAAAATCGCCGCCGCCCGGTTGTCCACGGTGTATATGCCGGGGCAGAAAATCACCATGCTGCCGGACAGCGTGGTGCAGGCTTTCACGTTATGCGCTGATCGCGTGTGCCCGGCGCTGTCGATGTATAACGAGATCAGCCTGGGAGAAGATGGGGAAACGCTGGAAATACTCGGCCACGAGAGCTGCGTCGAGCGCATCCACATCGCGGCGAACCTGCGCCATGACACGCTGGAGCCGCTGTTCAACGAGGAGACGCTGGCGGCGGGCAAGCTCGATTACCCCTACGCCAATGAGTTGGCGCTGTTGTGGAATCTGGTGCAAAAACTGGAAGCGGCGCGCGGCAAGCCTGCCGACAACAGCACGCAGCAGATCGATTACAACTTTCATATCGAGTCCGTAGAACTTTTGGCCGGGCACCCGAATGATCGCGTCAGCATCACCAACCGTCGGCGCGGTTCGCCGATCGATAAGGTGGTTTCCGAACTGATGATTCTGGTGAACAGCGAATGGGGCAAGCACCTTGCCGAGCACGGCTTTGTCGGAATCTACCGCACACAGCAGAACGGCAAGGTAAAGATGAGCACAATAGCCGCCCCGCATCAGGGCTTGGGCGTGGCGCAATACATGTGGTCGAGCTCGCCGCTGCGCCGCTACGTGGACATGGTGAACCAGCGCCAGATCATCGCGATGCTGCGTGGCGGGGAACCGGCCTATGAGAAAAACGACACCGCGCTGTACGCCGCGATGCGCGATTTCGATACCATGTACACCATTTACAACGATTTCCAGAAAACCATGGAACGCTACTGGTGTCTGCGCTGGTTGCTGCAGGAGCAGGCCAAGCTAACTAATGACCCCGCACCAGAGCTTGTTGTTACGGCCATCGTGCTGCGCGAAAACCTGGTCAAGCTGGCCGATATTCCGCTGATTTTTCGTGCGCCGTCACTACCGGAATTGCCCGCCAATACCCGCGTGCAATTAGCTATCGGCGAGATTGATCTGCTCGACCTCGACGTGCGGACGCGCTTTGTTGCGACGGTGGAGGAGGTGGCGGCATGACACGATGCGCGCAAGTGTTTAGTGCGGGAATGCCAGCTTTGCACCTCCTTACACAGTTAGAAACTAGGTCTTCTCCCGAGGGAGGTGCGGCTTGATCGCGATGTTGAATGCGCGTTTGTTGGGGTCAACGGCCTTGACCGCCTCGATGACCTTATCGGTTGCGCTGCATGCTTTCGCCTTGTTCGGCGTTGCGCTGGTGTTGCCCGATCCGCACCGGGCATCGGACATCATGCAGCCGCTGCAAGTGGTGCTGGTCAACAGTAAATCGAAATCCAAGCCGTCAAAAGCCGATGCATTGGCGCAGGCCAATATGGATGGCGGCGGAAATACAACTGATGACCGGCGCGCCAAGACCCCGCTTCCTACCATACGCGACGACAAGCAGTTTACCCCCGAGCAACTTACCAAGCGTGTTGCACAGCTTGAGGAGGAATCCAAACAGATAATGACCCGCCTCAAAAGCGATTACAAGCTGACGCAGCCGGAACTTAAGAAACAGCAAAGCAGCACGGCCAGCAGCGGCGACGATCTCATGCAGAAGTCGCTTGAGATCGCGCGTCTCGAAGCGCAAATCAACAAGAATTATGATGCTTATCAACAAATGCCGCGCCGCAAACATGTGGGTGCGCGCACCAAGGAATACCGCTTTGCGCAGTACATCGAAGACTGGCGCATCAAGGTGGAGCGCATTGGCAACCTGAATTATCCGGAGCAGGCGCGCCGCCAGCAACTCTACGGAAGCTTGCAACTTAGCGTTTCGATACGCGCCGATGGCAGCGTGGAAAATGTGGAAGTCAGCCGCTCTTCCGGGCACCGCATACTCGATGCGGCGGCGACGCGAATCGTCAAGCTCGCCGCACCGTTTTCTCCGTTGCCGCCCGACATCACCAAGGATATCGATATCCTGACTATCACGCGCACCTGGACGTTTACCTCGTCGGACAGGGTGGAAAGCGAGTAATGAAAGCTTCTATAAATCCATTTTTTGGGCGAATCGTGGCGTCGCGTGCTCGCTCACTCCTCGCCTATCAATACGATATGTCTCGTCGTTCGCTGCGCGGCTCCTTGCGGTGCCCGCGCGACACGGTGGGGCACAGCCCTCTGGTGCGGGAGCGCGGAGCAGCAGGCCTGCCCGCCCCTAATGCTTCGCATCGCCGTGTCCGGCCTGCCACCCCAAAAAATGAATTTCTAGAGGTTTCATAAGCCATCATGACCGATAAATACGCCGTCATCGGCAATCCCATCGCCCACAGCAAGTCGCCGCTGATCCATGCAATGTTTGCCGAACAGACCAGGCAGGACATCAGCTATGAAGCGATTCTCGCGCCGTTGGACGGCTTTGCCGCGACTGTCGAGCGGCTGCGCAAGGATGGTTACAAGGGCTGTAATGTGACCGTGCCATTCAAGGAGCATGCATTTCAATTGAACATCGGAATACCCATATCTCGTTCGGAAGATGTTGATAATGCCAAGGCTGCTAACACACTAAAATTTTCGGATGGACAAATAGAAATCGATAATACCGATGGAGTGGGGCTTGTACGTGACCTTGAACAGAATTTAGGCGTAGATTTAACAGGAAAGCGACTTTTACTGATGGGCGCAGGTGGTGCGGCCATGGGAGTGTTATTGCCGTTACGTCGCGCATTACGTCGTGCCGATGCGAATATCACTATTGCAAATCGCACGGTAGATCGGGCACGTCATCTTGCCAGAGGAACCAATGTGTCCATTTGTGGTTACGATGAGATTGCCGGAAAATCATTCGATATCGTCATCAACGCCACCTCCACCGGCCTGACCGATGAAATGCCGCCGCTGCCGCACGGCATCTTCGAGCCTGGCGCTTTGGCCTACGACATGATGTACGGACGCGAGACACCGTTTATGAAGTTCGCCCGCGAGCAGGGCGCGGCTGTCGTGTCGGATGGTTTGGGCATGCTGGTCGAACAGGCCGCCGAGTCATTTTATATCTGGCGCGGCGTGCGCCCCGACACTGCGCCGGTCATCGCCGCACTTCGAATATAACGGGCATGGCAATGTTGCCACTTTCCAACCATGAAACCGATGTAGGGGCGCAATTCATTGCGCCCATGATCACACAAGGGCGCGATGAATCGCGCCCCTACAGTGTTGCGAATCGTTCGTTGTTTCACTCCAAACAATGAAAAAACCGTGGGGATGGCTGTGGCGCGGCATGGCGATTTGTTTCGCCGTGCTACTGCTCTATCAGTTGTGGATTTTCGCGCATATCTGTTGGTGGATTAAATTCAACCCGTCTTCCAGCGCGTTCATGGAAAGCCGTTTGGCCACCATGCAGGACAAGAATCCGGATGCCGAACTTCAGCACCAGTGGGTGCCCTACGCAAAGATTTCCAACAACCTGAAGCGCGCGCTGATCGCGTCGGAGGATGCCAAATTCGTCGACCACGAAGGCTTTGACTGGGAAGGCATCCAGAAGGCTTATGAGAAAAACATGAAGAAGGGCAAGATTGTCGCGGGCGGCTCTACCATCAGCCAGCAGCTCGCCAAAAATCTATTCCTGTCCACCAAGCGTACGCCGTGGCGCAAGGGCGAGGAAGTTATCATTACCGTGATGCTGGAAGCGGTGATGGACAAGCGGCGCATTTTCGAGATTTATCTCAATGTGATCGAATGGGGTAACGGTGTGTTCGGGGCGGAAGCCGCCGCTCGCCATTATTACCGCACCAATGCGGCCAATCTTAGCGCAGAGCAGGCTGCCAGGCTCGCGGCGATGGTGCCCAATCCGCGCTACTATGATGCGCATCGTGAAGCGCGCGGCTTGTTGCGCAAGACCGGCATTATTCTTGGCCGCATGAACGATGCGGAAATCCCGTAAAACAGGAACGCAGTACGCCACATTGCCGCTTCAAAATATATATAATGCAAAGGGTAGAGTTGCTATGAGAGACACCATAATTACATGAAGCAAAACGGGGTGGGTGATCAGGCACTAACGTCTGGCAGGGGCGTTGATGCTGCGCGGCAAACAGGGTGCGTGGCGGCGGTGTGCTGCTTGAGCGGAACCCGGCAGCTGGTCATTTTGCGACTGGAAGCCGTGTGACTGTGCAGGGTAACAATCAAGGAGTCGATGCCGGAGTCGCTATCGCGGCAACAAGGTTCCCGCTGTTGCGCCGCCTCTCGATTATCAGCCTGCTGGCGATGCTTGTCACCGCCGCCGTTCTGATATTCCTGTACCGGCAAGACCAGCTTGCCGAACATGAGAAAATTGCCGCTCAGGAAAACGAGAAAACCTCGATTCACCTCATCCATCTGCTGGGTGAACGTATCAATACCTTCATCGCCGCTACGGAGGGGTTCGATACCCAAGCTTTGCGGGGAAACCCGCATATTGGCTCATTTAACGCCACCCTGGATACGATCCGCGAGCATCATATTCTCAAGCTGAAGTTATACAATCCATCGGGAGTAACTGTTTTTTCGTCAATCCCCGGCGATATTGGCGGAACCAGCAACCACCCCGCGTTGCTGAGGAAAACATTGCAGGGTGAGACGCTGTACCTGATGGAATTTCATAAAACCTTCCTTGGCAGCGGCGGAGAGTTGCGTGATCGCTACGTGGCTCATACCTATATGCCGTTGACCCACGCTGAAAAACGCATCGGAGCCATTGAAATTTTAGCGGATGCCACGCCGATCATTGATCGTATTCATTCACAAATTATTCAGATCGCGCTGCTTGTTTTCGGTATCTTTGCCGCACTGTACGCCGCATTATTTTTCTCCGCCCGCAGAGCAGATATGTCCATTGCCGAGGATACCCGCAAATTGGCGGAGAGCGAAGCGCGTTTGTGGGCGACGGTTAACTCGGCACTTGATGCGGTAATCAGCATCGATGCGGCGAGCCGCTTGATCGGTTTCAATCCCGCCGCAGAAACTATTTTTGGGCGGAAGAGGGGTGAGGTCATCGGGCAGTCGATGACTGAACTGCTAATCCCGGAACGCTACCGGGACAAACACCAGAACGGACTCGCACGCTATATGCAGACCGGTGAAACCCATATTCTGGGGCACCGCATTGAAATTACGGCACTGCGGCGCGATGGTACGGAATTCCCGATCGAACTGACTGTCACGCCGATCCGTGAAGGTGACCGCGTTATCTTCACGGCCTACATCCGCGACATCTCTAAACGCAAGCAGGCCGAAAAGGAGCTGCGCGAGAGCCGCGCCTTCCACCAGTCGGTTACCGATGCCATGGGAGAAATCGGCATCGGGCTTTTTATCGTCGATGCCGACCATCGCATCCGATTCATGAATACCGTGATGAATGAGTGGTTCGGCGAACAGACCGGGAAGATATGCTACTCATCTCTCTGCAATTTGACCGAGCGATGCTCATATTGCAGACTTGACGAGGTGCTTTGCGAGAGTAAAACAGTCCGCTACACACCTACGATTACCGGGGGCAGAATTTTCGACATCATCGCGACGCCTATCCAGAACCGGGATGGCACGATTTCCAAGCTGGAGGTAATCCGCGATGTGACAGAACTCCGCAAGTCAGAGCAGGAGTTGCGTATCGCCGCGAAAGCATTCGAATCGCAGGAAGGCATGTGCATCACCGATGCTGACGGCGTCATTCAGCGCGTCAATAAAGCCTTCGTCGAGACAACCGGTTACAACGCGGAGGAAGTAGTAGGGAAAACATTCGCTATTCTTAAGTCCGGGAAGCACGAAGCGGAGTTTTACCAAGCTATCCGCGAAGCGCTCGAACGCAACGATCACTGGCAAGGCGAAATATGGAACCGGCGCAAAAACGGCGAAATCTACCCGGAATGGCAAACTGTCTCGGTTGTAAGAGGAGCGGATGGGCAGATCACCCATTATGTTTACGTTTCTGCGGACATTAGCCTGCGCAAAAAATCAGAAGAGCAGATTCGCACCCTGGCCTTCTATGACCCGCTCACCCAATTGCCCAACCGGCGGCTGTTGGTTGACCGGTTAAAACAGGCCTTGGTGATCAATGCCCGCAACAAGCGCCAAGGCGCGCTGCTGTTTATCGACCTCGATAACTTTAAAAGCCTCAACGATACCCAGGGGCACGACACCGGCGACCTGATGCTGGTTGAAGCGGCTACCCGTTTGCAAACCTGCGTCCGGCAATGCGACACCGCCGCGCGAGTGGGCGGGGACGAATTCGTTGTTCTGCTCGATGATCTGGATGCTGACGAAACAACTGCCGCAGCCCAGACCGAGGCGGTGGGAGAAAAGATACGCTCGGCCCTGGGGCAGACCTACACCATCAATGGGCACGAGTACCACAGCACGGCCAGTATCGGAGCCACGCTGCTGCGCGGGTCGGTAGGGACGGCGGACGAGATGCTCAGGCGCGCGGATGTCGGCCTATACCAGGCCAAGGCGGATGGCCGCAATACCTTGCGTTTCTTTGACCCCGCCTTGCAGGCATTGGTCATGGCCCGCGTTGCCATGGAGACCGACCTGCGCCGCGCCGTTTCTTTTAACGCCGTTCTCGGGCAGGAGCAATTTATGCTGCATTATCAGCCGCAAGTCGATTCGTCTGGTCATTTGACCGGCGCCGAAGCATTGGTGCGCTGGAAGCACCCCGAGCGCGGTATGGTGTCGCCAGCCGAGTTTATCCCGCTCGCCGAGGAGACCGGGCTGATCCTGCCCCTCGGCCACTGGGTGCTGACAACCGCCTGCCAGCAACTGGCAATCTGGGCGGAACGTCCGGAAATGGTTCATCTGACCGTTGCGGTGAATGTCAGCGCCAGGCAATTCAGGCTGCCGAATTTTGTCGATGAGGTGTTGGCATTGGTCGATTACTTCGGGGTGAAACCCGGGAACCTCAAGCTGGAAATTACCGAAAGCATGTTGCTGGATAATGTGGATGAAATGATCGTCAAAATGGTCGCGCTGAAAGCCAAAGGCATAAACTTTTCGCTGGACGATTTTGGTACCGGTTACTCCTCGCTTTCCTACCTGAAGCGCCTGCCCATATATCAGTTGAAAATCGATCAGTCTTTCGTGCGTGACATACTTACCGACCCCAACGATGCGGCCATCGCCAAAACCATTGTGGCGCTTTCCCAGAGCATGGGGCTGGCAGTTATCGCCGAAGGGGTGGAGACTGAAGGGCAGCGCGATCTCCTTGCGCTGCAGGGCTGTCATAACTATCAGGGTTACTTCTTTAGCCGCCCGCTGCCGGTTGAGCAGTTCGATGCTTTCGCCAGCTCGATGCATTCGGCCAAGCTAATACATTAATTGCCAACAAGAGCAGCTTTATGCAGGTACTTGTTCAGCGTTCCAGCGACCAACGGCTAATTTTATTTCTCTATCAACAGTGAAATTTTGTAGGGTGCATTCCATGCACCAACGAAAACTGTGTATGGAATGCACACTTGGGTTATTGCTGTCTTGAAAGATGGATGGAATAACAACTGCGGTTAGCCCCAAATTTCGGCAGGCAACTTCAATCGCTCCACCGGTTTGTCGCCCAGTAGATGTTCTTCTATGATGGCGGTCACATCATCTTTGCTTACCCCGCCATACATTATTCCTTCCGGATAAACCAGCACGCTGGGGCCGGTGCCGCACGTGCCCAGGCAACTGCTGCCTGCTACTGAGAAACGCCCCCAAAATTGACGTTGCTCAAATTGCTGCAGGAATTCCTGCAATACGGCTGCGCTGCCTTTAGCTTCGCATGAGCCGCGCGGGTGATCCGGCGGACGGGATTGCGTGCAGACGAATACGTGTTTTACTGGTTTGCCCATTCAAATCTCCTGTTTAATTAAGTCTGTGAATTATTTTCGGTTCCGGTTTCATCCATAATTGGATGTGCCGTAATTGTAAGGGATGAATCCATTATTTAATATGAAGGTCGCAGTTTGGTGTAATTATCCTTCCGGCAGCGGATAGGGTGGCGGTAAGAATTGCAATACCTCTCCCTGCAAGGATTTCCAATGCACCGTTTGCGATTCGCGGCTGGAAGTCTGCATCACCGCCAGCATGTCGTAGCCACCGCCCGGTGCAGGTGAGACGTTGGCGATCATGCCGCTGGCCTGGCCTTCCATTTCTGCGCTGAATAATTCATCGCCCGGCTGGGGCGCTACGCTGCTATCAATATGAACCAGATACATGCGCCGCTTTAGCTTCCCGAGATATTGCATGCGCGCGACGATTTCCTGCCCGGGATAGCAACCCTTTTTGAAATTCACGCCGCCGAGAAGTTCTAGATTCGCCATTTGCGGCACAAATTGCTCCTGTGTCTGCGGCAGGATGACGGGAATACCGGCGCGGATGTTTAGCCAATCCCAGCATACGCTGCCAACCGGTTGCGCGTGCTGGCTGAGCGACTGCCAGAACGTTGGCGCATGTTGCGCGGTAGTGCTGACCTGAAAGCGTGTGCCGCTGAATTTCAACACGCATGCCTGCCCGGTATCGGTGCAACCAAACAGCAGTTGCGGCAGTTCGCCGAATTGTTTTACCAGAATTTCCTGCGCGTTCTCACCCGACAGTCCCAGCGAAACAATTTCATCGCTTGCATCGGAGATTTTTACCTTGGCGCGCAGCACATACATGCTGAGTTTTTTGCGCATCGGCTCGCACAGGGCACGCGGCAGTTGCAGCAGGTAGTCGTCGCCGTTACGCCAGATCAGCATGGTCGCCAGCATGCGCCCTTTGGGGCTATTCAGGCTGCTGAGTTGCGCGCGGCTGGCGTCGGCTTCGCGGATATCGCTGCTCAGCATATTTTGCAGGAAGGATTGCGCATCCTCGCCGGATACGCGCAGCGTGCCGAATTGACCCAGGTCGCACAGCACGGTTTTCTGCGCTGTTACAGCCAGTTCGGCGACAGTATCGCCAAAATGCTGCACCCTGTCCGCGTCAAAAATTGCGCCTTGTTGCGCAAGGAATTGTTTCCAGTCTGGATTCATAGCGTGGTGGTATTAGAAGCGCCGTACCGGCAATTTACCGGGACGGCGCGGTTGATCGAATTAATTGAACCTCAGGCGAAGGTGTTGATGCGTCCGCCTTTATTTTCGCCTTCCATGAACTGGATGCCGGGCGGTTCCGCGTTTTCCTGCGGCCTGGTTTCAGCGCGCTCGGTGTTGTTGTTCTGGTCTTTGGCGCGGCTCATCTGCTGCGCCTGCTCGGACAGTTTCACCACTGTGGAATCCTGTTGTTTCTCCGGCTGTTGGTCATTTTTTGGCGCGACCGGTTGCGGCTGCGGGCTATTGACAATCGCACCAATGGAAACGGCGGTAGCATTATTGATGTCCATGATTTGCTCCTCGGAAAGACTGTTAGGAATAACCCTACTCGTTTTTGTTATGGACGGCAAGCAGAATATGCGCAAACCACATGCGGGGCATCCCGTATTTCTTGCCGTTTATCCCATCAGCCGACAGTTATTGTTATGCAGATACTCATGATGCCCGCCCGGTTTTTACTGCCCAAATTGCCGGTCAAATTACCGGCCTGATAACCGGCCTAATAACCGGCCTAATAACCGGATGGGTATCTTCAATGTGGCAACTCCGCATAACGATAAAACAGGCGTTATGCGACAAATAGCAGTACCACGTCCGGCAAACTGTCGTGTAAAATGGCCGCACTCATTCTGGCCTTTGGGCGTGACAATTTTCACCGACCACACTTTTCACCGATCACGCTCTGAAACGGGTCGCTTTAAACATATTTGGCTACTATGCAGTAATTATTTAGGGAATCGCTATGAGAGCTGGAAATTTTATTACCTGCCTGATGTTGTGTGCAGCAATCGGACTCCCGCAATATGCGTCCGCAGGCAGATTTTGCCCGGTAACCGATAGCGGGGCTATCCGTATAGACGAATGCAAGTACAGCACCAACGAGGAATGCAAACGCGCCACCAAAACCAAGGGCGATTGCGCAGTCGATCAACCTCCCCCATCGACCAAGGCGCCGTACTGCTTGATAATGGGAGCGTTCGAAGTTTGTGACAAATACCAGGACTATGAGTCTTGCGAAGAAGAAGCCAAAAGACGGCTTGGCAATTGTGTCACGAACCCCTATTACAAAAGCCCCGATAAACAGTAACCATGCGCCAGCGGGGATGCAGTTACCCGGACACCCTGATAGAGATGCCTGATAAACAGATGATATGAGTAACCGATCTTTCATTCTTCCCAAACAAGTCAGCGATGTCCTGTCCATTCTGCCTGGATATCCGAAAACCTTGCTATTTGTCCATGCGGCCAATCTGGTGCTGGGCAACACTCTCCGTTCGGAAGCCATGCAACCCCTGCAGGGCAAACTCATCAGCATCCGGGTGACCGATGCCGGGGCAACATTTTATTTTTTCCTCAGCCCTAAAGGTTTGGTTGCCTGCCGCCGCAACAGGAAACCTGACCTGACCATCAGTGCCAGTGCCCATGATTTCCTGATGCTTGCACTGCGCAAGGAAGACCCGGATACGCTTTTTTTCAGCCGCCGCCTGTGCATGGAAGGCGATACCGAACTCGGCCTGCTGGCAAAAAATACCCTCGACGCCATGGAATTGCCGCCTTTTAATTTAAGGTCATTATCCCCTCCCAAAGTTATCGCTGAAATCAGGGCACGGTTGCTGAACTGATAAAAAATGGCATTGCCTGAAAAAGAACAACATCCGGGATTACTTGACACGTTTGTCTTCAAGCATGCGAAGCGATGGCTGGGCGCATGCGCCATCGCAATCCTGATAATTGCCGGATATTTCTACATTGGCCACTCGGCAAACCGGCATGAGGGCAGCGCCACTGCCGCTCCTGTTGCCAATTCAAATCTCGATCAAATAACACCCACCGACAAGACCAAGCCGGCAAAAAAACTTTGGGTGTGCCCCATGCATCCCCAGATTATCAGGGATCAGCCGGGCGTATGCCCGATTTGCGGCATGGATCTGGTGGAAATGGAACCGCCGAGTGCGCATCAACCCGGACATAGCCACGGGGTAAACATCGACACCGCCTCGCAGCAAAGGCTGGGGGTGCGCTTGGCCACAGCCGAATTGCGTACTCTGAGCCAGGATATCCACGCCTATGGCAACGTGATTGCCGATGAAAGTCTGGTTTTCAACCTCAGTTCGAAACTCGAAGGGGTCATCAAAAAACTTCACATAAATTCTGTCGGCCAGCAAGTCGAAGAAGGGGATGTGATTTATGAAATATATTCCCCCGAGTTGCTTAAAACCCAGTTCGAATATGTCGAGTTGCTCAAGGAGAAGAACATACTCATGATACCCATGAGCTCCGATGATGCACATACGAACCCCGACTATCGGATGACCGAGAGCGATATGATGGAGGTGAGGATGAATGCGAAAAACCGCAATCTTTACACCGAGAAATTCCAGTATTTCGACGTCGGTCAATTGATTGAAGAACTCAATACGACCTACCGCCCAAAGGAGGTGGTTGAAGTGTTTGCGCCGAAATCCGGTTTCGTCACCAAGATCGAAATCCATGAAGGCAGCGCCATCAAGCCGATGGACAACCTGTTTTCCTTCGCCAGCACGTCGCGGGTCTGGATCGATGTACCGCTATTCCCCGATCAACTGCCCTGGGTAAAAGACGGCGATGAAGTGACAGTGAAGCTGCCAAAATCCAACGCGCCGGAAATCAAGGCGCGCCTGAAATTCATCTCGCCAATGGTCGATAGTGCGACACGCACCGTGCAGGCGCGGTTAAGCGTCGAAAATGCAAAGAACAAGCTGCTGATAGGCTCTTTCCTTGACGTCATCATCCATGCTAAGCCGCACAAGGCGCTTGCCGTACCACGCTCGGCGGTAATGCGCACCGGCAAGGGCGATTGGGTAATGCTGGCCGAGGGCGCAGGACACTTCTCGCCAGTCAAGGTGGAAACCGGGATTGAAACCACCGATTCCATTGAAATCACTGCCGGTTTGCGAGCAGGCGATCAGGTTGCGGTAAACGGGCAGTTCTTGCTGGATGCGGCGGCATCGATGAGCGATGCCGCACAGCGCATGCATAGCAACCACTAGGCGCAATAGGTTTGCCGCGAAGTAACCTCCATTCCTCGCGCTTCTGGCGCGGAGATTTATTGGCTCAAGCATGATTGCACGCATCATCAAATGGTCGCTGAAAAACCGCATCGTGGTGCTGTTGGGTGCCATTTTGCTGGCTGGCTGGGGAATTTATTCCTCGCGCAACATGGCATTGGACGCCATTCCCGACCTTTCCGACGTTCAGGTCATCATCAAAACCGCCTATCCCGGCCAGCCGCCGCAGGTAGTGGAAGACCAAGTCACTTTCCCGCTCACTTCCGAGTTGCTGTCGGTGCCGGGTTCGACCGCAGTGCGCGGCTTTTCGATGTTCGGCGAATCCTATGTGTATGTGATTTTCAAGGACGGCATCGACCCCTACTGGGCGCGTTCGCGCGTGCTGGAATATATAAGCCAGATAGAAGACCGCCTGCCGCGGGATGTCATCCCCACGCTGGGGCCGGATGCTTCCGGCGTGGGCTGGGTATTCGAATACGCGCTGGTGGACCGGCATCACCGCTACGACGCCGATCAATTGCGCGCCGTGCAGGATTTCTTCCTCAAGTATGAATTGCAAAGTCTGCCCGGTGTGGCCGAAGTCGCCAGTATCGGCGGCATGGTGCGGCAATTCCAGATCGAGGTGAACCCCAACCGGCTGGCGGCGTATAACCTGAGCCTGGAGCGCGTCGAGCAGGCGATCCGCGACAGCAATATGACCGGAGGCGGTTCGGTGATGGAAATGGGGCGCGCCGAATATGTGGTGCGCGCGCAGAACTACCTGAAAAACCTGGATGATTTCCGGCACATCCCGTTGACTACCAATGAACAAGGTGTACCTGTCCGCCTGGAAGATGTGGCGCAAATCCAGGTCGGGCACGAGTTGCGCCGCGGCGTGACCGATCTGGACGGGCAAGGCGAAGTAACCGGCGGTATCGTCATCATGCGCTACGGCGAAAACGCGCTTGAGACCATCACGCGCGTAAAGGCGCGCTTGAACGAATTGCAGGGCGGGCTACCGCCCGGCATCGAGCTGGTGACCACTTATGACCGCTCCGGGGTGATCAAGCGCGCCATCAAGACGCTGAGCGAAAAACTGGTCGAGGAATCGCTCATCGTTGCGCTGGTATGTCTCGCATTCCTATTCCACCTGCGTTCCTCACTGGTGGCGGTGGTCACGCTGCCGATCGGCATCCTGATCGCTTTCATCATCATGGAAAACCAAGGCGTAACCGCCAACATCATGTCGCTGGGCGGCATCGCCATCGCCATCGGCGCGATGGTGGATGCCGCGGTGGTAATGATAGAAAACATGCACAAACACTTGGAGCGCGCAGGCGACCAACCCGACTACTGGAAAATCACCGCCCAGAGCGCGCTTGAGGTGGGGCCTGCGTTGTTTTTTTCGCTGCTGATCATCACCGTATCCTTCCTGCCGGTGCTGACGCTCACCGGTCAGGCAGGCAAGCTGTTCGCTCCGCTGGCCTACACCAAGACCTATGCCATGGCCGCGAGCGCGGCGCTCGCGATTACCCTGGCGCCGGTGCTGATGGGGTATTTTATCCGCGGGCGCATCGCCCGCGAGCAGAGCAACCCGTTGAACCGGTTGCTGCATGCGCTGTACCGCCCGGTGCTGATGGCCGCGCTGCAAAAGCGCAAACTTTCCCTGTCGCTCTGCCTGCTATTTTTGCTGAGTGCCGCTTGGCCGATTGCAAAATTGGGTAGCGAATTCATGCCGCCGCTCAACGAGGGCGACCTGCTGTATATGCCCACCACGCTGCCCGGCGTGTCGATAGACGAAGCGGCGAATATCATGCAAATCACCGACCGCCTGATCGCACAAATGCCCGAGGTAGAGCGCGTGTTCGGCAAAGCCGGGCGCGCCAATTCCGCCACCGATCCGGCGCCGCTGTCGATGCTGGAAACCACCATCCAGCTCAAACCGCGCGAACAGTGGCCGGACGGCGAAACCATGGAGGAGTTGATCCGCAAGCTGGACAACCAGGTGCGCCTGCCGGGTCTGACCAACTCCTGGGGATACCCGATCCGCACGCGCATAGACATGCTGTCCACCGGCATACGCACGCCGCTGGGAATCAAGGTTACCGGCCCGGAGCTTGCCGGTATCAGTGCGCTGGCCATGCAAATCGAAGAAGCGATAAAAAATTCCGTGCCGGGCACGCGCAACGCTTTCGCCGACCGCGCTTCCGGGGGGCGCTACGTGGATATCGCATTGGATCGCGTGCAGGCGGCGCGCTACGGCGTTACCGCAGCCGATGTGCAGCGCCTGGTGCAGGGCGCCATCGGCGGGGAAAATATCGGCATGGTAATCGAGGGGCGCAACCGCTTCCCGATCAACCTGCGCTATCAGCGCGCTTTCCGCGATTCGCTCACCGCGCTTGCGGCAAGCCGCATCATGACGCCTTCCGGCGCGCAAGTATCGCTGGGCACGATAGCCAGCATAAGCGTGAATGACGGCCCGGTCGAGATCAAGAGCGAAAATGGCCGTCTGGTGGCCTATGTTTATCTCGATTTCGCCGGGCGCGATCTGGGCGGTTATATAGCCGACGCGCAGGCCGCAGTGGCAAAAAACGTAAAACTGCAACCGGGTTATGCCATCGCATGGTCAGGACAATACGCCAGCTTGCAGCATGCCAAGGAGCGTTTCATGTGGGTGATACCGCTCACGCTGCTGCTGGTGGTGGCACTGCTTTATTTGAATTTCCGCCATAGCGGCAAGGTGCTGCTGGTATTGCTGTGCCTGCCCTTCTCACTGGCAGGCGGCTTCTGGCTGGTGTACTGGCTGGATTATCACTTGTCGGTGGCGGTCGCGGTCGGATTCATCGCGTTGGCCGGCGTGGCGGCCGAGTTCGGCGTGGTCATGCTGCTCTATCTGGATCAGGCCATCGCGGAACTCCGCCAATCCGATCGACCGGTAAATTACCAGAACATGCAGCTCGCCATCGTTCAGGGAGCACTAATGCGCATCCGCCCGAAAATAATGACGGTATCGGTGATTGTGGCGGGGTTAATTCCGGTGATGGTCAGTTCCGGCACCGGCGCAGATGTGATGAAACGCATTGCCGCACCGCTGGTGGGCGGCATGATCAGCGCACCACTGCTCTCCCTTATCGTTATTCCGGTAGTCTACGCGTGGTGGCAGCAAAGGGGCTTGCCGGAAAATTAGTTTTTGTCGCAAGCCACCAGGCGTTCACCCGTTGGCTTCGCGTGCCAGAATCAATCTCACCAATTTGTTCCACGCAATATCACGGCGCAATGTTTCGATGATTCTTCGGAAGGTAGCACCATGGCCCACATGCGTAAATTGACCAATGCACCGTCCGGTCGTCGTACGACGAGATCCTGGAATTTTCTTTCTTGCTTTGTTTCCACCATAAGTGCGCAATGATCGTTATTTTCGCAATTTCTTGCACAATCTGTCCCTTGGAAAATGCTGTGGCAGAGTTTGTTTAGCGTAGTGTCGCGATCCTGCCCAAGCATGCGGCTAGCCGCCTCATTGATCGCTATGACATGGCGATCCTGATCGATAAAAACAATTCCCTCATCGAGATTATCGAAAACCTGCTTTAGCTCCGGTAAAGTGATCATGGTTGTTTTTTTATATCGCTATTTATAATGGTTGCCGGGAGCGATACGTTAATGCCCACTGGCTTTAGAGATACAAAACAAACAGCCCGCAAAAAATGCGGGCTGTGTCTTGTAAGCCGTTATGAACCGTTGCTGAATTATTTAATCGACAGCAAGTAGGTGATGTAATCGCCCTTTTCTTTCGATGTGCAGTTTCTGGAGAGAACATCTACGCAATGTTCATCAAAAAGCTCCTCTGTCTTTTTCAGGTTAGAGAAACGTTTCGGATTGACAGATGGAGAAAGGGAAGCGATCGGTTTGCCCGTTTTCGCATGTTTACCCTGTGCCGCAGGGTTATCGGTATGGCAATCCGTACAGGCCATCGATTTACCGCTTACATCGTGTTTTTTGGTATAAAACGCACGCCCCGCTTCCGCATTCAAAACGTAGGAACTATCAACCCCTTTAACAAGAGCTGCATACTGTTTTACGAATTGTTTCGCACCATCAACATCTGCCTGAACAGGCAGGCTGATAAAACCGAGAGCTGCAAGCAGAACATAAGCAAATTTACGCATTTTTTAAAGCCCCTCCTAAGGAGATAAGTTCATTTTTCGTTAAAAATTTTACCACGTTTCAAATATACATTACAGCATATAGCCATGTCAAATACTATACAAATCGCCGCTGCCTTATAAGCTGCAATTTGCAAAATATACATGGTTGCAAGAGCATCACTAGGCCGAAATATATAGATATTTCGGCCTATATGAATTGATGGAGGAAGTTGATACAGTCCGCATGAATGAATGCATAAAAAATTCATGGTTTGCCAAAATGCAAAGCCATGTTGTGGCTATTTGAATCCATATACCATTTAACCGGGTACTGCTGATGTCACGTCACTCCACAATAAGAGGCCAGACACTACAACCGCTTCTCGTCCCTTTTGTTCTCGTCGCCGGAACATTCCTCTTTCAGTCCGTGGTCACCGTCACTGCCATAATTGCCAATAAGGACATTGCGCAACAATTGTCCCATGTAGTCACGACCTTGTTGTATTTAAGCTACGCATTCTTGCTGATCCGTCTGATCGACGTGATGATCTGGGGAAAACTGATGCGGGCTCGCGGTTACGATACTCCGTATTTGCTGCGCGATATCGTTGCCATCCTCATCTGGTATGGGGCGGCATGTGCAATCGCCAGCATAGTATTCAATCAACCGATGGTTTCCATCTTGGCTGGCTCCACCGTGACCTTGGGTCTGTTTGGTTTCTCACTCCAAAAACCCATTCTGGATGCTTTTTCCGGCATCGTATTGGCATTGCAGCAACCGCTCAAGGTGGGCGACTGGCTACTGGTTGGCGATAAAAATGAAATCGGTAAAATCACTGAAATGAATTGGCGAGCCGTCCACTTGGTGACGGCTGATGAAATCGCTTTTATCGTACCCAACGGCCAACTCCTCGGTCAGCATATCAAGCTTTATTCCGACCCCGAGCAGTTTTTTCGCGATGAGATTCAGATAACTCTGCCGTATAGCGTATCTACCCACCAAGGGGAGCGTATTCTGTTGGGTGCGGCCAATCAAGTCGAGGAAATCGCCGACATTCCCCGCAAATCAATTGTCAGCATTGCCGACTACACCGATCGCGGGGTGTTGTGGCGCCTGCTGTATTGGTGCCCGGACGCGGGGCGCATACCGGTGTTTCGTTTTAAGGTGCACCAGAACATCCTGCGCAACTTGCATTACGTCGGAATCGAAGTGCCGGTGCCGATTCTCGACTTGCGGCGCGTGTCGTCGAATGCGGACGAAGCAGAGGAGATGAGGGGCATCGATCCGTTGGTTCAGCATGTTTCGATCTTTGCCGCGATGACGGCGGACGAATTGCGCCAGATATCTTCCCTTGTCAAAAATCGGCTTGCCACTGTGGGAGCGCCGCTGCTGCGACAAGGCGACCCCGGGGACTCGCTGTTCATCTTGCGCGATGGTTTACTTGAGGTGCGCATCGCCACGGACGATCAGCCGGAAACCGTGGTTGGGCGCATCAGCCCGGGCAGTTTTTTCGGCGAAAGATCCCTGTTACTCGGCGAACCTCGCTCGGCCAGCATCGTGCCGGTAATCGACTCGATGGTTGCGGAAATCCCGCGTGAAGCGATGGTCCAGTTAATGCGTAATCGGCCAGAACTGGCAACCTATCTCGGCGAAGTGCTGACCGAGCGCCAGATCAAGAGCGCCTCAAAACTGGCCAACAACCGCCACACTTCAGAGCATCCCCAATCCATGTTTGACCAAATGGTCAACAGCGTCCGCGCATTTCTCGGCGGAAGTTAGCACCGTCCATTCCACGGCAGCCGCAAGAAGACAATGCATCTTCTCGGCCTCGCACAATCGTGGATATGTCACAATAAAGGCATGGTTCAACAATTGCCAGCACAAATAATCAATGGCTGAATTCAAGATTGTCATCATTGGCGCCGGCCCAGCCGGGCTTTCCGCCGCAGCTCATGCTGCTGAGTTGGGCATACCACATATTCTGCTGGAAGCCGGGCAGTGCCCGGCAAATACTGTCAATAAATATCAAAAGGGCAAGCTTGTTATGGCAGAGCCCGCCGTATTACCGCTCCGCAGCCCGATAACATTTGCTGCGGGGACTCGTGAAAATATTCTTAAAGCATGGCACGAAGACATACAAAAACATAAGGTCAACCTGCGCCTTGGCGCACAGGTTAACGAAATAAAAGGTGAGCGTGGTAATTTTCAGGTCGCTTTATCTTCAGGGGATACATTAAAGGCCGAGTTTGTAGTGCTTGCAATCGGGCTTCAGGGCAACATCCGCAAGCTTGGCGTTCAGGGTGAAAATTTGCCGAATGTGCAATATCAACTCGATGATCCGGGCGAGTTCAAGGATGAAACTATCGTGGTTGTGGGCGGCGGAGATGCCGGTGTGGAAAATGCACTCGCTCTCGCGCAGCAAAATCGGGTAATCCTCGTCAATCGCGAGGAGGAGTTTAGCCGCTGCAAGGAAGGGAATTTCAACCTGCTGCAGGATGCCATTAAAGCAGACAGGATTGAGCCACGCATTAACGCAACAGTCGAGCGCATCGAAGCTGCGGAAGAGAACGGTTTTTTGCTGAAGTTTGTGGTCAAAACTTCTGAGGGTATCGAAGCCATAGCCTGCCATCGCATTATTGCGCGTCTTGGCGCCACTCCCCCGCGCAAACTTGTGGAAAGCTTTGGCGTGAAATTCCACAGCAGCGATATAACCTCGATGCCGGAGTTGACCGAACAACATGAATCGAATGTGCCGGGGCTTTATATTGTCGGGGCGCTGGGCGGCTATCCGCTTATCAAGCAGGCATTGAATCATGGCTATGAGGTGATCGAGCATATCCTTGGCAACCCGGTAGAACCGGCGGATGAGCCGCTGCTTAAACAAAAAATTCGCAGCCTCAACGCTTCATGTTCCGCAAGCGAGGGGCTTGCCATTATCCAGCGTAATGTGCCCATATTGGCCGGTCTTACCGCGTTGCAAATGCGTGAGTTGCTGCTGGAAAGTAATATTTCCACGCCCAAACCGGGGGATATAATTTTCAGGCGCAATGATTACAGCAATAGCTTTTTTTCGGTTGTGGAAGGTGAGCTTGCTGCTCTTATCAAAAACAAGGACGGCAATGAAATTTATTTTCAGATCAGAGCCGGGAATTTTTTTGGTGAAATGGGATTGATATCCGGGCGCAGAAGATCCGCCACCATCAAGGCAGTTACGGATTGCGTACTGATTGAAACACCGCGCCGCTCGATGATCAGATTGATTAATTCCGTAGAGTCAGTACAACGAAAACTCGACGAAATATCTCTGAAACGTGTGGTTCGCAACTGCCTGATTGACACGCTTCCGGAAAGGGAGCTGGACTATCTGGTAAAGACTGCGACAATCAAGCGCTATGAAAGCGGAGAGGTATTATTTCATCAAGGCGATAAGGCTGACGGTCTGTATTTGATCCGGCGCGGTTCGGCCATAGTTTCACGGGTAAGTGGCGGAAAGGAAGATGTGTTGTCTTATGTTGTCGCCGGCAACTATGTCGGCGAAATGGCACTTATTTCTGATAAACCACGCACAGCTACCGTGCGGGCCGCAGCACCGACCGAAGTTGTTATGCTCGAAGCATCTGCGGTTGATGCGGTATTGGAGCGCAATGAGGCGATGCGCGAAATTCTGGCCACGAGCTATCGCGATAATATTCGCGAGAATGTTCATGACAATACAAAAGTTGAGTCGCAGAGCAAGGATAATTTATTCTCTTTCCTTATACAGCAGGGTGCTGGTGAAGCAACAGACATATTGCTGATTGATTATTCGCTTTGTATCCGCTGCGATAATTGTGAAACTGCCTGTGCAGACACACATGAGGGCACCTCGCTCCTGGACCGTGAAGCTGGTGCGACGCATGGCTATATACATGTGCCGACCTCATGCCGCCACTGCGAGCATCCGCATTGCATGAAGGACTGCCCACCAGATGCCATTCGCAGGTCGGTTAACGGTGAAGTGTTCATCATGGACAGTTGCATCGGATGCGGCAACTGCAAGAGCAACTGCCCTTACGATGTTATCCAGATGGCTGTTATTAACCCGGCGTTCAAGAAAAAGAATTTATGGCAAGTTCTGTTGGGTAGTGCCAAGCATGGCAAGGGAAAACCTGCTCCCGATGACAGTTTGCCCAAGAAAGCTGTCAAATGCGACTTGTGCAAGGATAATGCGATGGGGCCAGCCTGCGCCAGGTCATGCCCGACTGGAGCAGCCATGCGCGTCAGCCCGGAGATGTTTGCCATGACTATGCGCGGCAATTCTGCGATATCGGGATAAAACCGCCAAATAATAATTCGGAATTAAAATAACATATGCAGCGCAACACATTGCTGGAGTACAAGAATTACCGTTATTTTAAAGCTGCCATCCTGCTGATGGCTCTTGCCGTAATGGCTTATTTATTCGACCAACACGATACGGTCGGCTTTGGTGGTACTTGGCTGGGCTACTTATTTGGAATTTTATCGACATTTATCATCGTTGTGCTGGTTCTGTATGGGATCCGCAAGCGATTGACACCAAAATTTGCGGAGCGGCGGAAACTGCCAAGCGCTCCGGTTACTACCGACCGTCGGGTACGCAAAGCAGATTGGTGGCGGCATCATGGCGCGACTCTTCAAGGATGGCTTTCTGCGCATGTTTACTTTGGGATAGCGCTTGCTCTGTTGGCTACACTGCATACTGGTTTTCAGTTTGGATGGAATCTTCATACTCTTGCCTACGCCATGATGATGGCTGTCATCGCCAGCGGTTTCTACGGCATCTATACCTACCTGCGCTTTCCACGTTTGATGACAGACAATATGGGCGTAGATACATTCGACACACTACTGCTCAAAATAGATGACCTCGACAAGCTGGCTAGCGTTAAGTCTCTCCAGTTTTCCGACGACATTTGCGCGGTTGTGCTCAAGGCGCGGCAGGAAACCCGTATTGGCGGGAATTTTTTACAGCAGTTGCGCGGCTATCAGCGCAACTGCTCAGCCGCCAAAGCGGTGCGACAACTACAGGAGTTGAGTAAAAACCTGAAGGATGCCGAGCTGAAATCGTTCAACGATCTCTATTCGATTATGGCGCACAAAGAAGCATTGGTAGCACGGGCGTGGCAGGATGTAATGTACAGGGCAAGGATGGGTTTCTGGCTCTATTTGCATGCCCCGCTTTCGATCGCATGTTTGGCCGCGCTCATCGCGCATATTGTCGCCATATTTTACTACTGGTAAATATTGATGATTCGCTGTCTATTTATCCAGATTTCCCGCAACCAGCGTGGCCAGGCTGTCCGTAAAGAGCTGCTGGTTACTGGCGAAACACTTCAAATCGGGCGCGCTGCCGGATGCAAAATTCTTCTTCTCGATCATAGAGTCAACCTCCACCATGCAGTGATTCGGCACTCGGATGAAGGGAAACTATATATTGAGAGCGAGGAGGGCGCGGATATTCTTATCAACGGCTCATTTGAGTCGAGTGCTGAGTTTACGCCGGGAACGCATGTTTTTGTTGGCCCTTATGAGCTTATAGCAGAGGCAATTAAAGACGATTATGATCTGGCGTTTTCGGTGGAATTGGTTAATTCATTACCGGACAATCATGGGCATATCTCGGCTAAACAGGCACCTGTTACTTTGGCGGAGGCCGGGCTATCGAAGCGAAAGCCTGCGCTTTGGCTGGCCGGCATGATCACTCTGGTTTTCCTGTTGCTTCCCATGATGCCGACATTAGATTCTTTGCTCCCAGGGTGGGTGACCGCACTGCAAATATCGATAAATAAATCATGGCAGCTTGGCAATATGTCGCGTGGGCATCATCTGATTGGTGCGAAATGTAATGTATGCCACCAGAGGGCATTCGAAGCAGTGCCCGATAAAGCGTGTGAAAGTTGCCACAAAACCGTGGCAAGACATGTTGAAGACAAGACACTACACACGAATGCGTTCAAGGGTATGCGTTGCGTGGAATGCCACCATGATCACCGGGGTGAAAAAGGGCAGGTGATTCAAGACGCGCAGTGTGTGATATGCCATGCAAAAATCAAGGGGAAAAACGACAAGACCAAACTTGCGAATGTTCGCGATTTTGGCACCGATCACCCCGTGTTCAGCCTGACTTTCGGGACAGGGCGCAAAGACAGCGATGCGGTACGCGTCCCGCAGAGCGATAAAGCCAAACTTGTTGAAAAATCGGGACTCAAATTTTCGCACAAGATTCATCTCGACAAAAAAGGTGTATCCAGCCCCGAAGGCGACACTGTATTGGAGTGTCGCGATTGCCACCGACTGGATGATGCAGGTGCCCGTTTCAAGCCAATTTCCATGGAAAAGGATTGCCAGCAATCCGGATGCCATGCGTTGCGCTTTAAGCCACCGGCAGCAGGGCGGCATGTGTCTCACGGATCGGAGCGCGATGTGATGATCGCCCTGCGCGAGTATCACGCGACTATGGTGATCGGGAAAATGGCCGCAGGTGAAAAATTTCAGTGCGGCGACGACGGTGTCGGCAAGAATCAGATCGAGCGTGCGTTAGGCTGCGCCAATAACAATGCTTCCGTGAATGCGAATGCACTGTTTGAGTCTGACAGAGGTTGTGGGGAGTGCCATGAAATTACCCGGATTGCCGATGACAAGAATGCTCCATGGAAAGTCGCGCCTGTAACCATAACCAGCCATTGGCTGCGCAACTCGCGCTTTACCCATGCAAAACATGGCACCGCCAAATGCACCGAATGCCATGACAAGGCACTGTCCGAAAAAAGCTCGGATGTGGCGATTCCTGCAATTGAGAAGTGCCGCGAATGTCATGTGGGTAACAAGCCGGTAAGAAACAGGATTAATAGCGGCTGCGATAATTGCCATAGCTTTCACAATGAAAACTTGCGTCTGGCACCGGCTACTGAACGGTAGCCATCTGTTTGACAATGAATTCTCCAGCTACTAAACCTAAAAACGGCAATTCATCCTGATGAACTAACTAGCCATCTGACTAAGCGCGGTAAAACCTGCGCTAAGTCATTGGTTAACGAAAAACACGAAAGGCACGAAATAAAACAATAAGTTGCATTGACTTGGTGACTCACCCATTGGGTATTCATTAGCCGCATTGAGCCCTTTGAATTTGTTCGTGCTTTTCGTGACTTTCGTGGACAACTGCTTTTTCTAGGCTAAACCGCTATCGCTTCAGAGAATTTGGTTGGATTGGATAAAAAAAGAGCAAGGCCGCTAAGCCTTGCTCTCTTGAATTTCCGCTCTTCCGACAGCGAAGGGCGATAAATTCAGCTTGTTACTTTATTACTTCTTTGCTGCGTCCAGCTTGCCGGTACGGAATATCTTAGGTTGTTCATCACCTTCGGCAATCATGATTGCTGCATTACCCTTGGCAAAACGGGAAAGCGCATGGTCAACAAAGATATATTTGGCCGGAACGCGTGCATTGAACTCCACCATTGTGGAACCGCCAGGAGGCACCACGGTAGTTTGGATGTTTTTATGTACATGCTCCAGATCGCCTTCTGGGTAAACTCTATCCCATACTGTGCCGATTGCGTGGAAGGCCGAAGTCAGGTTAGGGCCGCCAACACCGAAGAACACGCGGACATCATCGCCCACTTTGACTTTCATCGGAGCGTTAGCCAGAGCCATGCGGGAGCCGTTCATTACGACATCGGTTGGGTGCTCTGCCAGCAGGCTAGGAACGTCAAATGACCTGTGACCAGTGGCAGCGCCATCGGTGTAGATGTCACCCTGCATGATGTAGAATTCTTTTGCCGGTTTCAGGCCGCCTTCCGGTTCGATCAGGATCAAACCATACATGCCGCTCGAAATATGCTGAGGGATGATGGGAGTGGCGCAGTGGTAAACATACAGACCTGGGTTCATCGCTTTGAAGACAAAAGACTTCGATTCTCCAGGAGCAACAACGGTTGCTGCTGCACCGCCGCCTTGGCCCCATACTGCATGCAGGTCAACGTTGTGGGTCACTGTGCTATTTTTTCTGTTGCTCAGTGTTACTTCGATCGTGTCACCTACGCGGGCGCGCAACATCGGGCCTGGAACCTTCGAGTTGTATGTCCAGTAGGTAAAGGTGGTCTTTTTGGCAGGATCAAGAATCCCTTCCAGCTCTACCGCTTCCAGTTCCATTTTAAGCGTTGTTGGTTTACGCTTGCCTACCGGTGTTCCTACTGCGGTCGGTTCCTGGTGAATATCCACAGCCCCAGCAACTGCTACAGGAGCCGTAGCAACCACGTCTGCCGCCCACGATGCCGATGTGCCAAATGCCAACAGACCCAGTGATAATGCCCCAATGATTCCTTTTACTTTCATGATAATTCCTCTCCCGTTTCATTAATAATTAAAAAACCACATGCTTTACGACACACACTACAACATACGTGCGATACCATTAAGTCGACAGAAATTCCACCAACAATCAGGCAACACAAACACTACAAAATCAAATTCTGCCGAAACAAAAAATACGCTCATAATGTTAATTATCGCGCTGCGGCATTTTGTCACACTGCGGCATTTTGTCGCATCATGCCTAAAGTAGGCACTACCGTCAAGAGGGGGTTGTAAAATTACCTAAAGCTGTCAACTTCAAGCTATTTTGAGCGTTATTGCGCCTGTAAGCGTTATCGGAAAACCAAACAAAAAGGGATTTTCAAAGCCTGTGTGCTCATGCTAATATGCCAATACCCTAATAGGGAGTGTGGTCTTAAATAAAATAATTTTCTGGAGAGATTGTTATGAAAGCATCTTGGGTAGGTATCGCAGCAGCTACAGCGGCGCTGATGTTTGCCGGTCATGCGGGCGCTGCCGATGTTGAAGCGGGCAAATTAGCGTTTGGCAAGTCTGTTTGTAAAGGTTGCCATGCTATAGATTACGAAGGGTATGGACCGGCTTTTCAAGATGTTGGTCGGAAGTATGCTGGCGTTGCCGGTGCCAAGGAAAGCTTGACCAAAAAAGTTATAAGCGGAACCAAAGGCACATGGGGCGATGCAGAAATGCCTCCGCAAAAAGGTGCTTTAAGCGATGAAAATCTCAGCGCGATCATTGATCTCATATTGTCTTTCAAATAATTGCAGAAAAACCGTTTTCTTGGCGGTTTTATCTCAAAAAAGCCAGCGTTAAGCTGGCTTTAATTTTTATGCCTCTGAACTATTCTCAGGCAAGGTAGCGTGGGCGCTCCTCCACCTTCAAGGCCGGGAGGGGGTGGGGTGCATGAGAAAGCAACTTTAATCGGCATTCCGAACCCATCCCCACATCTCGCGACACGTTACTGGTGGAACAACTAGCTATTCAACTAGGCGAGCCAACGACGCTCGCCAAGTCGCTGGTTATGGCGCAGCCAGCCGATTGCGGGAGCGGGTGTGAGGCGGCCATTCC
>Ga0209211_10002491_pt1 | contig 31720 bp, 40 predicted proteins | sample RifGroA2_FD_183992 | JGI IMG/M metagenome (GOLD analysis project Ga0209211, IMG submission 183992) | Groundwater microbial communities from Rifle, Colorado, USA - Groundwater A2 (SPAdes) (version 2) | ecosystem: Environmental > Aquatic > Deep subsurface > Groundwater | place: Rifle, Colorado...
GCTTTCTTGGCCCGCTCAACCGCGATGCGCCTGGCAATCAGCTCCGCCTCCCTCATTTTTATATCTTTGTTTAAAATGTCGTAAAAAAGGGTTTTTTGGTGTTCGGGCCGGGAAGAAAGCATTAAGAGCGGCTTAAAATATCCTTCGTTCATCTTGCCGCTGGTGATGGCTTTTTGCATCTCGTCGGGCAAATCAAGAATTCTGATGGTGTTGGTAACATATTCCCGGCTTTTGCCGATTTTCAAAGCGATATCCCGATGCTTCAATTTAAAATCATTGGACAATTGTTTAAAAGCCCTGGCTCTTTCAACGGCGTTTAAATCCTCCCGCTGGATGTTTTCAATCAGGGCTATTTCCAATTTCACTTTCTCGGCTGGCTCTTTTCTGATAATCACCGGCACCTGAAAAAGTCCGGCCAGCCGAGCGGCTCTCAACCGCCTTTCACCGGCAATAAGCTCGTAATAAACCGAGGTGCCGGAAGGCGTATCCTCTTCTTTTCTCACCACCACTAGAGGTTGGAGCACGCCGTATTGGCGAATGGATTCGGCCAGACCATTCAAGCCGGCTTGGTCAAAATCAGCCCGGGGCTGCATGGGATTGGGCCTGATTTTTTCCACTTCAATTAAAAAAACGCTTTTTGAAGACTCGGGCGTTGGAAAATTTTCTTGTTCCATGGCAGATAAAAAATTAAAATAAGGGGTTGTTTTTAAGTATAAAAATTATTATAATAATTGGCAAGCCTGCCTGTCGGCAAACAGGCCTGGGTGGTGAAACCCCGCACCAGAACAAATTCGGTGCGGGGCAAGTTGGCAAACACGCACGACTCACCATGTACCGCGTGGGGTACATGGTACCCTGCACCCTTTGTGGTGCGGGGCAAAATCATTAACATGCATTACGTCTATATTCTTAAACTTAATAATGATAAATTGTATACTGGCAGAACTTCTGACTTAAAAAGAAGGATAACGGAACATAAAGCTAATAAGGTTAAATCTTCTAAATACAGGCAACCACAACTTATCTTTTATGAAGCTTTCTCCCATAAAGATGATTCCATAAGAAGAGAAAAATATTTGAAAAGCAGTAAAGGAAAAAGTACTTTAAAAATGATGTTGCGCGCAAGTTTAAAATAATCATATGTAATAATAATCATGCCTGGGTGGTGAAATTGGCAAACACGCACGACTCAAAATCGTGTGCCGCAAGGCTTGGGAGTTCGAGTCTCCCCCCGGGCACCAGAAAGGAAAAGTCAATGCCTCGCGGCGCGAAACGCGCCGCTCGGCGACCAAATTGTACGGAGTTTTCGGGGCAAAAAGAAATTCCCGATTCCGTTAAAAGCAGAAAAGAAAAATTTTTCAAACACTCCCAAGAGGCGGCACTTGCCGCCTCTTGACTTTTATGGTCTAAAATGCTAGCATTGGATATTATCGGAATCATTGTTTGCCGATAATCTGCGGCCAAGGTGGTTGCAGAAAGCACATTCCAACACAAAAAGGAAAGGAGGCTCTCATGAGTCTTGCGCAGAATCAGACATTCGAGTCGACACTCGAAACAGAGTTGAGGGAAGCCGGACTCCCACCAGTCCCGAGCGAAGTTGTGGGCCGACTCTATCGGTTTGGATGCGAGCATGGTTCGCACCATCACATTCTCTCCGGAACGATTCAGGCCATCGAGGTTTCCGACGAGGGGGGTCTCGACCTCTATGTCAGCAATCCTCGTTTCTGGGGCGAACGGCTCATCAGCATCATGCACAGCAACGGTAAGTGGATGGCCTACGTGGACATCAAGCCTCGTGAGTGGAGCGACGAGGCACTGGAGAGGATATCCGCAGAAGAACACGAGTGCGCGATCCAAGAAGACATTGCGGCCAAGTTCTTCGAGGGCGAGTTCCAACTTCTCTAGTCGCGTATGCCTCCCACCAACATCGAAAGCGGTATGGTTCGCCCTGCCGCTTTTCTCTTTTTCAATTTTTGATTTAAGAATTTTCATAAAAGAATTTGCCGCCAAGGCAGTAAATTTTTCAATCATTTTTCATTGAAAAATTTACTGGAATGATTTATGCTTAAATCATTCAGAAACTTGAGATTGTCCGGTTCGCGGCGAAGCCACTCCGAATTCGCGGTGGGTTTCTCGCCGCCGCAGGCGGCGAAATGCGTTCGGACTAATTCAAGAATACTGCACCACGTAGGAAATCAAGATACCGTTTCTTCTTTTTCTTTATTGCCGTTATCAAAGCCCTGCAAGCGATTTTTATACCGATGCCAAAGATAGCGAAGCAAGAAAGCCGAGGCCAGGCCGACAATCGCGCCTCCAATGATATCAAAAGGCCAATGGATGCCGCCAATGACTCGGCTTACACTTATCAAAAATGCGCTGGCAAAAAAAGCAACACTTAATCGCTTGTTAAAAAAATAAATGCCCGCTGCTAGACCAAAGAAAAACGCGGCGTGGGCCGAAGGGAAAGAGGCGGTTGGCGCATGTACGATGAGTTGATAAATATTTCCTAAAAAAGCAAATGGCCGGGGATGAAAATAAAAAAACCTGATAAACATCGCCGCCGCCAGCGAGGCCGTTCCCAAAATTAAAGAAAAAATAACCATCCTTAAAATTCTTTTTTCCTGCCGGAACAAAAGATAGGCGCCCAGCCCGGCCAAGACAATCCAAGAAAAATACTCGCCGAAAAAAACCACCAGTCCGTCAAACCAGATTTTCTGACTGGCCAGATTGTTTAAATAATAAAACCAAGTTTGATTCATTTTACTAACTTTTAACCATCTTCATAATAGTTTCATAGTCTAAACTATGAAACTATTTATTTCTTTTTCAATTTTGCCAGCTCAATCAAATTTTTAAAAACCATCGCCACCACCAAAGGCCCGACTCCGCCCGGCACCGGAGTGAAAAGGCCGGCTTTTTTCGCAACTTTTGGCTCGACATCTCCAACTAATTTCCCTTTACTTTCCGCAGTTCCGCAATCTATCACCGCCGCTCCCTTCTTTATCATTTTATCATTAATCAAACCCGGTTTACCAACCCCTGATATCAAAATATCGGCTTTTTTGGCAAATTCAGAAATGTCTTTAGTGTTTTCATTTAAAACCGAAACGGTCGCTCCTTTATTCAAAAACCAAATTGTCAGAGGCCGGCCAACCAGCCGGCCGCCGCCGACAACCACCACATTCTTGCCGGAAATGTCGGAGCTCCGACCTCCGACATTTTCTAGAATTTTATTCACCGCCTGCACAATCGGCGGCAGGATGTCCGATTTTTCAACGCCAAAACTGCCGAAACTTCGGGCCGACAAAACATCAACATCTTTTTTCGGCGGGATGGCGTTTAAAATATATTGCGTGTTTATATGTTTGGGCAAAGGAAGCTGGATAATAACTCCGGTATTTTGGGAAATATGAACAATCTCGGAAATTTTCTGCCGGAGTTTGTTGGTGGAGATGTCCGAGGATAAACTATAAATCCGAACATCAACGCCGATATCTTGAGCGAATTTCTTTTTCTGCTCAATAAACTTTTGAGAAACTTCATTTTCGCCGACCATCACTATTGCCAGCCGGATTTTTTTGCCGAGTTTCACCACCTCTTTTTTCAAAGAATCTTTGATTCCCTCCGCCAGTTTTTTGCCGTCAATAATCATATTGGAAATTGTCTGCTCATCTTTTCAACCTTTCTCCGAACCTCGCTTGGCTTCAACTTATTATTAAGAATCCCGTCAATTAACTCCGCTATAATTTTCATTTCCTTTTCCTTCATTTCTCTGGTTGTTATGGCCGGAGTGCCGATTCTTATTCCCGAAGGATTAAAAGGGCTTCGCTCGTCAAAAGGAATGGTGTTTTTATTGACAATGACTCCGACTTGTTCCAATTTTTCTTCGGCTTCTTTGCCAGTGATTTTTTTCTGCCAAACATCCATTAAAAAAAGATGAGAATCAGTGCCACCGGAAACTATCCGCCAATTTCTTTTTTTCAATTCCTCGGCTAAAACTTTGGCATTAAGAACAACCTGCCGGGCGTAATTTTTAAAACCGGGGGACATTGCTTCTTTTAAACAAACCGCTATGGCCGCGGTTTGATGATTATGCGGTCCGCCCTGAAGCCCGGGGAAAACCGCCTTGTCGATTTGTTCGCTTAATTCCTTTCTTGAAAATATTATAGCGCCCCGCGGGCCTCTTAAAGTTTTATGAGTGGTGGTGGTGACAACATCGGCGTATAAAAACGGAGAGGGATAAACTTTCCCGGCCACCAAACCGGCAAAATGAGCCATATCAACCATTAAATAAGCTCCGACAGAATCGGCAATCTGCCGAAATTTTTTAAAATCAATTTTTCTGGAATAAGCCGTGTATCCGGCCACAATAAGTTTTGGTTTTTCTTTTTTAGCAATTCTTAAAATCTCATCAAAATCAAGCCGTTCGGTCTTTTTATCAACTCTGTAGGGAATTTGTTGCCAGGCCTGGCCGGTAAAACTTACTTTGTGGCCGTGGGTTAAATGCCCGCCCATATCCAGCCGCAGGCCCATAATTTTTTCTCCCAAAGGCACCAAAGACGAATAAACCGCCAGATTGGCTGGGGAGCCGGAATAGGGCTGAACATTGCAAGACCATTTCTTATCCGAAAGCCCGAAAAGTTTTAAAGCCCTTTTTCGCGCCAGCTCTTCAACTTTATCAATAATTTCATTGCCTCCGTAATATCTTTTTCCCGGATAACCCTCGGAATACTTATTGGTCAAAACCGAACCAAGCGCCCTAAGCACTTCTTGGGACACATAATTTTCCGAGGCAATAAGGTTGATGGTATTTTTCTGTCTTTCCTCTTCTTTTTTGATTAAATTAAAAACCTCCCTGTCTTTCATTAAGATAAATAATATCTTTTTTCCGGCTTTTTTTCAATTATTCCCTTAAAATCTTGGGCGGCCAGATGGTGCAGTCGTAGATGGCGGAGGGTTTGGAAGACGGTAGGTCGCCGGCGTCTATTATCAGGTCGGGTCTTATTGGCAAATGTTTGAATTCGGAAACAACTTTTTCTATTTCGGTGTAAGGACCCCGACCGGAATAATTGGCCGAAGTCCCGGTCAAAGGCCCGCCGAATCTTTTAATAATTTCCAATAAAAAAGAATGATTGGGAATACGAACCGCGATATTTAACCGGTCGCTGGCTAAAGGCGAACTTCCTTCTCTGACTTCCAAGGGCATCCAACCCCGAGACGGCAAAACGCAGGTTATTTTCCCGGGCCAAGATTTTATTAAAAATCCTTCAACTGCTTTATTTTTCACATAAGCCACTCTCTCCAGCATCTCAAACGAATCAACAAAAACCGGCAAGGGATTATTAAAATTTCTGCCTTTAACCAAAAAAACTTTCTCCAATGTTTTTTGATTGAAAACATCGGCTAAAATCCCGTAGACCGTGTCGGTCGGGGCCACCACAATTCCGCCGGCTTTCAAAAATCCAATGGTTTTTATTAAAATCTGGGTCCACTCCCGAACATTGGCTCCTTCCAAAGAAACTCTTTCCATAATGTTTCAATCCGTTACAATATTGACCAGCCGGCCCGGAACAAAAATAATTTTTTTGACTGCTCCCGCGGCCACCCGCTCTTTTACCCGTTTAAGCCCCAAGGCTAATTCTTCGGCCTCGGCCTGTTTGAGGCCGACCGGCGCTTTAACTCTTTCTCTTACCTTTCCGTTCACCTGTACCACCAATTCAAAAGTTTCTTCTTTGATTTTTTTTGGGTCATACTTGGGCCAAGCCGACAAATGAATTGAAGTTTTTTGGCGCCACAACTCTTCTGCCAAATGCGGAGCAAAAGGAGCCAATAATTTCAAAAATGTTTCATAATCTTTAATCCCTAACCCCTCGGCTCTTTCCATTTCATTAAGCAAAATCATCAGTTGGGAAACAGCGGTGTTGAATCTTAAATTCTCAATATCCTCGGTGATTTTTTTAACGCTTTGATGTAAAATTTTCTCAAGTTTAGGATTTTGGTCATTGGAATTTGAGATTTGTTTGTTATTTGTAATTTGGAATTTGGATTTTAGCTGCCAAACTCTATTCAAAAACCTGAAAACGCCGTTAATGCCGCTGGGATTCCAAGGACCGCCTTGGCTATACGGCCCCATAAAACATAAATACATTCTAACGGCATCCGAGCCGAAATTTTTCACCAAATCATCAGGGTCAACCACATTGCCGCGGGATTTTGACATTTTTTGTCCGTCTTGGCCGAGAATAATTCCCTGGTGGCGCATTTTTAAAAACGGCTCGTCAAAATCCAAATAACCCAGGTCTTTAAGAACTTTGGTGAAAAATCGCGAGTATAAAAGATGTAAAACCGCGTGCTCGGCTCCGCCAATGTAAAGATTAACCGGCAACCATTTTTTTAATTTTTCGGGCGATGCGAATTTTTTATTGTTTTTGGGGTCGGCGTAGCGAAGATAATACCAGGAAGAACAAATAAAAGTGTCCAGTGTGTCTGTTTCTCTTTTTGCTTTTCTCCCGCACTTCGGGCATCTGACGTTCACAAATTTTTCCGAACCGACTAAAGGAGATTTTCCTTTTGGTTTGAAATCAACGATTTCCGGTAGCTTAATTGGCAAATCTTTTTCCGGAACAGGAACTTCCCCGCATTGCTGGCAATAAATAATGGGAATGGGCGCGCCCCAATATCTCTGGCGGGAAATAATCCAATCTCTTAAGCGATAAGTAATTTTCTTTTCAGCCAATCCTTTTTTAGCCAGCCAATCCATGATTTCTTTTTTGGCTTTTTCCGAACTCATTCCGTCAAATTGGCCGGAGCCCACCAAATAACCCTCTCCTTCATAAGCTTTGTCCAACACCGGACAAACCGGCTCGGGATAACCTGCCCGACCGGCAGGCGGGTTCGGGCAAATCACCATCTTAATAGGCAGATTAAATTTTTGGGCGAATTCAAAATCTCTTTGGTCATGAGCCGGCACGGCCATAATGGCGCCGGTGCCGTAACTGGCCAGAACATAATCGGAAAGCCAAACGGGAATTTTTTCTCCGTTAGCCGGATTTATCGCTTTTATGCCTTTTAATTCAACCCCGGTTTTCTCTTTTATTTGACTGATTCTTTCCAGCTCGGTTTTGGTTTTTGTTTTTTTAATGTAATCCTCAACCTCTTTCTGATTTTCCGCCCAAGGTGGACCAGCCTCCGGCTGGAAATTTTTGATTATTTCGTGCTCCGGCGCCAATACCAAATAAGTGGCTCCGAAAATCGTGTCGGGTCTGGTGGTGAAAACCTCAATTGATTGCGAATTTTTTTCGAATTTCGAATTTCGAATTTCGAATTTTATTAAAACTCCTTCCGACTTTCCTATCCAATTTTTCTGCATTGTTTTAGTCTTTTCCGGCCAATCCAATTTGTCGGTCGCCTGCAGTAATTTTTCCGCGTATCGGGTAATTTTCAAAAGCCACTGCTCAATTTCTTTCTGCAAAACATCAGAGCCGCATCTTTCGCATTTCCCATCCACCACCTGTTCGTTGGCAAGAATAGTTTTACAGGAAACGCACCAGTTGGCCAATGCTTTTTTGCGGTAGGCCAAACCGTTTTTGTAAAATTGTAAAAAGAGCCACTGGGTCCATTTATAATAGTCGGGGTCGGAACTGATAACCTGGCGCGACCAGTCGTAGCCGGCCCCAATGCTTTTTAACTGCCCGGTCATTGTTTTGATATTCTGATAAGTCCATTTTCTCGGATGAATGCCGCGCTTGATGGCCGCGTTTTCCGCAGGAAGCCCAAAAGCGTCAAAGCCCATCGGGCTCATCACGTTAAATCCTCTCATTCTTTTAAATCGGGCGTAAACATCTCCCGGCGCAAAATTATACCAATGACCGATATGCAGATTGCCGGAAGGATAAGGAAACATTACCAGATGATAAAAATTCTTTTTGTCCTTAACAGAATCTTTGGCTTTGTAAATACCGGAATCCTCCCAAATTCTCTGCCACTTTTTTTCAATTTTTTGATGATTATAACCGGGCATTATTCCAGAATAATCGCTTTCCATCTCTTTTTCAAGAATTCTTTTTTAAAAATTCAAGAAACAAAAAACTTACCATTTACCAACGATCGTCAGTAAATGGACGAAATCAAAAAAATTCCGTCTAAACTAAACGCAGAGGCCCCAGCCGCAGATGGGGCAGGAAACGCATCCTTCCTGATGGGAAAGGTCGGCCGAGCAAGACGGACATTTAGTGGCTGATTTTCCAACTCCGTTCAATCCGCTGTTGCCGTTTCCATTTCCGTTCCCAATAAAAGGATTGCCCGCGGCCGGATTATGATAAACCGAAAGCCCCTCGGCTTTTTCGTCTTTCACCCGAACAAGTTCACGCTGCTCTCCGCTTTTAGCGACCTTCTCCTCCTTCTCGTCGGAAACCAAAACTTGATTTTTAATTGATTTGTCCCGAAAAACCGTCACGGCTTTACAGCCCAAATCATGGGCCAGGATATATGATTTTTTAACATCTTCCACCGAGGCGCCGGCCGGAAAATTATTGGTTTTAGAAATGGAAGAATCGGTCCATTTCTGAAAAGCCGCCAAGGTTCTGATGTGGTCGTCCGGGCTGATGTCGTGAGCGGCCACAAAAATTTTCTTAAAAGCCGGCGGGATGTAGGAAATTTTTTGCAAAGACCCATTGTGGTCGGCGATATGTTCAATTAAAACCTCGTCAAAAAGCCCTTCCCTTAACATGGCTTTTTCAAAAACCGGGTCAATGTAATAAAAAGAACCGACTGCCACGTTTTTCTTAAACACCAAAGCGTAAACCGGCTCAATGCCGGAGGAACAGCCGGCAATCATGGAAATGGAGCCAGTCGGCGCAATGACTGTGGTGTAGCCGTTCCTTAGGCCGTGTTTTTTTATGTCGCTGCTTAACTTTCCCCAATCCAAACTCCAGGATTTTTTTTCGTAAAAACCGGAAAAAGGCATTTGGCCGTCTTTAAAAAAGCTTTTTCCAAAATAAGGAAAACTTCCTCTTTCCTGGGCTATTTCCATTGATTTAACTTTGGAATGATAATTAACAAATTCCATTATTTTTTCCATCAAATCCCGGCTTTTCGGAGAATTGAAAGGAATTTGAAGGCTAAAAAACGCGTCGCCTATTCCCATCACTCCCAGACCGATTTTTCGCGTTTTCAAACTCATTTCTTCAATTTTTGGCAAAGGAAAAATATTAATATCAATGACGTTGTCCAAAAACTTGGTGGCAATGTAAACCGCTTGCTCCAAAGCTTTCCAATCAATGAATTTTTTCTCTCGGCCGTTTTCTTTCAAAAACGCCCAGATATTGATTGAACCGAGATTGCAGGACTCATTGGGATAAAGAATAACTTCGCCGCATGGGTTAGTGGTCTGAATCGGGCCCAAATGTTCCAAAAAAGGATTGTATTTATTAATGGTGTCGTGAAAAACCACGCCCGGCTCGCCCGATTCCCAGGCGTGATAAGCAACGCTGTCAAACAAAAGCTTGGGAGAAATTTCCCTTACCGTTTCGCCAGTCCGGGGATTAATCAAGGCATAGGGCTTATCTTTTTTAAGATGCTCCCAAAAATCGGGCATAAGCATCACGGAGATATTAAAATTTTTTAGAGCTTTATTCTGTTCTTTGGAAGAAACGAATTTTTCAATATCCGGATGATTGGAATTCATAATACCCATATTGGCTCCTCGTCTGATGCCTCCTTGTTTAACCACTTCGGTCATAGTGTCGAAAAGCCGCATAAAACTTAAAGGCCCGGAAGAAGTGCCGCCGGTGGTTTTGATAAAATCGCCTTCGGGCCTTAGCTTGGAAAAATTATAGCCCAATCCTCCGCCCGACTTAAAAACAATGGCCGCTTCTGTCAAAGCGCCCATAATTGATTCAATGGAATCGTCAATATCCAAAGCGAAACAGGCCGAACCCATTCCCAAATAATTTCCGAAATTGGCAATGGCCGGGGTGTTGGGCATAAAGCGCCGGGAAATCATCAGTTCGTAAAACTCGTCAATGGTTTTGGCGTGGTTTTTAAATTCGTTGTTTCTCAGCTTTTTTAAAAGCTCTTTCCAGCTGATTTTTGTCCTGCCTTCTTTGTCAAAGCGGGAAAACAAACGGCTTAACCCCTGAAGATGAAAAGGATTTAATTCATATTGGCCGATTTTATATCCCCGGCCCAAAGCCAAAGCCCCGTCTCTTGAAAGCGGTTCCAAAGCATTGGATTTTTTCTTTTTTAAACCGGCTGGCTGGGAAACTTTTGGGTCATAAATAAGCTCGGGCAAGGCGGTGTGAATAGCCACTCTTTGAAAAAGCTGTTTGGGAGATTCAATCACTCGGCCGGTCGGGTCTTTTCTTAAATAACGGCTTTTTAAAACTCTTAAAGCGTTCAAGTCAAAACGTTTGTCCACCTCGTCAATCTCTTCCTTGTTTAAAATCATCTGTTTTTCCCGCCTGATTTCCGCTCTTTTTTCGCGATATAAAATGTAGGCCTTGGCAATTTTGGCAAAGCCCTTTTCAATCAAAGTTTCTTCAACCAAATCCTGCACTTCTTCTATGTCCGGCTCGGCTTTCGGCTTATTTTTGTATTTTTTCGCCAGTTTTTCCGCCACCTTTCTGGCTGTTTCGTCGGCATTCTGGCGATTGGGCTCGCCTTTGGCTTCAAAAGCTTTAAAAACGGCGTCGGCAATCCGCGTCCATTGAAAATCAACGATTCGTCCATCCCTTTTTTTGATTTTTTTTGGGACGGAAGATATTTTTTGGGGACTGGGCTTGGGCGCAATTTTTCTGGGCATAATTTAAGAGAAATTTTTTGCGATTACCTACCAATTTTAACCTGAAATCCAAGGTTTTCCTTGTGGAAAAAGGAAAAAAATCCGCCCAGAAAACAAAAAAGACTTTGTGTAAACCCGAGTAATAAAAATACTCTTAAAAATTGCTGGTTTCCTTTGGTTTCACAAAAATAAAATCAAAAACTCCAAAATGGCAAGAAATTAAATGTGTGAGTAAAACAGCGATAGCAGTTTTACTCACACATTTTCAATTAAACGAAAGTTTGAAACTAAATCTTTTTGAGGCGGCGGAGGAAAGCCGGGGCGTCCCATTCGTTAATGTCGCCGCCGTCTTCTTTCTCTTTTTTAAAATTTTTGGGCGGCCCTTCCTTTTCCTGCGGCTTTTTGACTTCGCGGCCGGAAAAAAGAGACTGACTTTTTATTGTTCCTTCGGGAAAACCGGAGGCGATAACCGTTACCTTTAATTCGTTTTTGTTCAAACGGTCGTCGTTAAACGCCCCGAATATGACTTTGGCGTCCTGGTCAATTGATTCGGTAATGACTTTAGCCGCTTCCTGAACTTCAAACATTGTTAAATCCGGTCCGCCGGCAATGGCAAAAAGCACGCCTTTGGCTCCGTCAATGGAAACATCCAATAAAGGCGAATTGATGGCCAGCCGGGCGGCTTCTTCAGCCCGCTTCTCTCCCTGGCCCGAGCCAATGCCCATCAAAGCCGAGCCGGCATCCTTCATAACGGCTTTAACATCGGCAAAATCAACATTGATGATGCCCGGAATAGTAATCAAATCGGAAATTCCCTGAACCGCCTGCCTTAAGACTTCGTCGCACATGGCAAAAGCGGAAAGAAAAGTGGTTTCTTTTTGCACAACATTAAACAAGCGGTCGTTGGGAATAATAATAGTGGCGTCAACCGCGTCCTTCAAAGACATCATTCCCTCTTCGGCAATCTTCATTCTTTGCGCCCCTTCAAAAGCAAAAGGTTTGGTAATGACGGCCACGGTCAAAACTCCCTGCTCCTTGGCGGTTCTGGCGATAATGGGAACGGCACCTGTGGCCGTGCCTCCGCCAAATCCGCCGGTAATAAAAACCATATCCGCTCCTTTAACCATTTCTTGAAGCTCGTCTCTGGTTTCTTCAGCCGCCTGCCGGCCGATTTCCGGATTCATTCCGGCTCCCAAACCCCGAGTCAAGTTTTTTCCCACGTGGACTTTTTTGGGAGCGAGATTTTTATGAAGCGCTTGGGCGTCGGTATTGACCGCAATAAAATCAACTCCCTTCACTTTGGAGCGAATCATATGGTCTATGGCGTTTAAACCCGAACCGCCAACGCCAATGACTTTTATTCGGGCAAACGCTTCTATTTCCGGCTTAACCCTGGACATAATTAAAGAAAAAAATAAAAAATTAAAATTAGAAATTGCTTAAATATGGTATAGCACAATCAAACAGACAAGACAAGCTCTTCAAAAATAAAAGATAGAAAATAAAAAAGTCAAGAAAAATTAAACCTTCACGGCAAAAAGGAGTGGAACCAGCGGAGAAGAATAATTATTTAATGGCTACTAACTCACGAATGTCTTTTTTGGAATATTTAAAGGGCTCTAAAGATATTCTCCCGAATTCCCGTTTTGATTTTTTAAATCGCCGACTGGCATCTAAAATTTCTAAATAAAGAGGTTTGCCGCCGACACCCAAATCTAAAAATACTCCCTTACTAATTTCTTGGGTCTCTATTACTTTTCCTTTGATAAAAATTATATTTATCGCGTCAGCTAATGGATCGTAAGTGAATCTCATATTTTTTTAACCCAATGTTGAGTAATAACTAATATTGTTTCATTAATTTTTTTAAAAATAAATTTTAAATATTTTTTATTAAATCTTTTGTAAGCATAACATTTTAAATTCTCTAAAGAAATTGAATCAGGTTTTTGAATAGTTTTTATTACAAATTCTTTTTTAATATCTCTCTGCTGCAACTTCAAAACAGCATGTTTGGTAAAAATAATCTTGTCAGTCATACAATCCCCGAAACTTAAATGCTAGCTCGGAGCAACTTATATTATTTTATTATAATTATGTAGATTGTGTCAATATTAAACCTTCACGGCAAAAAGGAGTGGAACCAGCGGAGAATTGAATTTTTGACATTCTTGATTCCGGAAGGCAAATGAGAATTAATTTCCAGCCCTTCTTTTTCTTCGGCCAGCCAAAGGCAAAGGCCGACGCTGGTTGCCCAGCCCGAACCCGCCAGCTTATCCGCTCCGGCCAAATCTTTTAGCTCGCCCACCGCGGCCGGCAATTTTAAATAATCTTTGGCTGTTTCGGCGATATTGGCCAAACCGGCTCCGCCGCCGGTCAAAATAATGCCGCCCGGCAAAAGAGCGTTGCGATTGATTTTTTTCAAATGTCCCTCTATCAGCTCAAAAATATCGCTTAATCTGGCGTTGATAATTTCCGATAATTTTTTCTTGGAAAAATTTTCCGAGCCGAAAGACACTTTTAAAATTTCCGCATCCTCCAAAGGAATGCTGAAACCCAAAGCAATATCGCTGGTAATATGAGAAGAACCAATGGGAAACGACTCAAGAGAAATAGGAATGCCTTCTTCAAAGACAGCCAAAGAAACCGTGCCGGCGCCGAAATCAACCAGCAAAGACCCCGTTTCTCTCTGCCGTTTTGTCAGAACGGCTTTGCTGGTGGCCAAAGGCGAGGCCACTACATCTTCCACCGCCACTCCAGCCGCTTCAACGCTCCTCACCAAATCGTCGTAATGCTGGTTAAAACAAGTGATGAAAAGTATTTCGGCCTCCAGCTTGCCACCCTTTAATCCTACCGGTTTTGTTGTTTTTAAATCTCGGTCAATAAAAAAATTCAAAGGAATAGTGTGAAGAATCTGTTTATTGGCAAAATGAGACAAATTGGCTTCGCTTTGGCTGACAACTCTTTTAACATCGGCTTCGGAGATTTCGCGGTCGGCCCGGGAAACCGCCACCGTCGCTTGGGAACGTTCGGCTCCTAGGCCTACGCCGCCGAAAGAAATGTAGGCGCGCTTGATTGGCAGGCCGGCCGAACGTTCGGCTTCTCTGACCGATTTCCTAATACTGGAAACGGTTTCGTCAAAATCAACCACATAACCCCTTCTCATTCCCTGATTCTGGCATTGGCCGGCTCCCAAAATCCGCAGCGTTTTTCTGCTTTCGGCCGGGCCGGCGCCGGGGCGGCTTTTCCCTCTTTCCACGCCGACCACCACCGTGTTAACGGTGGCGGTTCCAACATCAAGACCGACGATAATATTATTTGCCATAATTTTTAATTCCGAATTTTTTCATAATTGCCTCTTCCTTATTCTTCATTTTAACGCCATGGCTCAATCCTTTCAAATGCAAAAGGCCGTGGATGTAAAAAAAAGCCAAATCCCGCCGGCATCTTTTCAAATTAATAAATATTTCTCCCTGGTTTTTTGACAAAGAAAACGACAAAATGTCGGCGCTCTTATTTTTCTTTCTGTATCTTTTGTTTAAATTCTTAAGCAATCGATCGCCGGCCAGAACAAGACTCAACTCGTATTTCCCGCCCAGAACATAATTTTTCAGCTTTTGCCAAGCCAGAACCGGCGGCTTTTGTTTTGTTAAATTTCTAAAAGCGGTCATTCCGGAGGCAGATATTTTTCCAAAATCTCTTTTTCCTTTTCTTCTTTTTGCACCAAATCTTCTCGGCCGCCTTGTTGGAAAGCCTCTATGGATTTTTTTCGGTTCTTGATTTCTTTCTTTAAAACCTGGCCGGCTTCTTCCTCCGAAAGCCCTTGGGTTTTTTTCATCAACTCTATTTCCTTATTGGCCAGGGCCGACAAAAGCATTCTAAAAACGCTGACCTTCAATTCTTCTTTGTTGCGCAAAGCGTCTTTTAAATCCTGGTTTATTGTTTCTTTAAGATTCATATAAAAAAAGTAATATTATTACTTTTTATTCAATTTTCCCGAGCTTTCTTAATCTTTCCGTTTCTTTTATTTTCGATATCCGCTTAAGGGCTCTCTGTTTTTTTTTCAGCTCCGAAAGCTTGCGCGCGCTGAACCTAGCGGCTTTGGCTTGTTTTAAAACGCTTGATTCCTTAATCTTTTTGGAAAAACGCCGCAGGAGCGAAGCATTGGTTTCATTATCTCTTCTTTTAACTTCCATTATAAATTTAATTAAATCCCAATAAATGCAGATGAATATGGTCAATAATCTGACCCCCGCCTCGACCGACGTTAAAAATTAATTTGTAACCGTTGATTTTTCTTTTCCGGGTTTCTTCTCTGGCCGCCCAAATCATTTTCCCCAAAAGTTCGGCGTCTTCTTTAACCATCTCTTTAACAGAGCCGATGTGTTTTTTGGACACAACCAAATAATGCCGGGGCGCTTTGGGATTGATATCCGGAAAAATCACCAGCTCGTCATTCTCAAAAACTATTTCGGCCGGGACTTCTTTTTTTGAAATTTTGCAAAATAAGCAATTGTCCATATTACTTTTCATTTATAATCGCAGTTCTTCTTTATATAATCAATAAGCTTTTCCTGCAAAATCAATTCCTGGGAGCCGGAATTCATATCTCTTACCATAATAGTGTTGTCCAAAGCTTCTTTATGGCCGAGAATTAAAGCGTAGGCAATATTCATTTTGTTGGCCAAGGCCAACTGATTTTTCAAATTCTCTCTGCTGACAGAATGAAGAAGAGGAATTTTGGCTTGACGAAATTCTTCTATTAAAGAAATGGCCCGCGATTTGGCCGCCGTTCCTATTTGAATAAGAGCCGCTTTGGGCGGCTTTTCTTTTTTGACAAAAAGATTTTTTTCTTTGACCAAAGAAACGATTCTCTCCACTCCCATGGCCGCTCCCACCGCCGGAATGTGGCGACCGGCCAAGGTATCGCCCAGATAATCGTACCGTCCGCCGCCCAGCAAAGAAAATGACGCGTTTGGCGGCTCCTCGACTTCGCCCGCGGCTTTTTCTTCCTGAAAAAATATTTCAAAAACGGTTCGGGAATAATAATCCAACCCTCTTACCAAGTAATGGTCAATGATATAGGCGGTGTTATTGGCGTCAAGATATTCCAAAACCTCCTTAAAATGTTTTTTGCATCCCGGACAAAGATGATCTATCATCTGTGGAGCGGAACGTTTCAATTCCAGACAGCCCGGCTCCTTACAGTCTAAAAGCCGCAAGGGATTGGTTTTAAGCCGGCGCCGGCAATCTTTGCAAAGGTAATTGATTTTTTTGCGATAGTAAGCCAACAATTCCTTTCGGTAAGCGCTTCGGCATTCAGGGTCTCCTATGGTGTTTAAAAAAACGGTGGTTGATTTCAATCCCAGCTCTTCAAGCAGAACCGTGAAAGTCTTAATAACCAAAACGTCATTAACCGCGTCCTCATCGCCGATAACTTCCAAATCAACCTGATGAAATTCCCTAAAACGGCCTTTTTGGGGCTGTTCGTATCGGAAAAAAGAGCCCTTGGCAAAAAGCATAACCGGCTGGGGACGGATGTGCAGACCGTGCTCAAGATAGGCTCTCATCAAAGGCGCTGTTTCTTCCGGCCTTAGAACCAATTGTTCGCTGCCGCGGGATTTCAAAGCAAACATCTGTTTTTCAATAATATCCGTGCTCTCGCCCACGGTCCTGGTAAAAAGATCACTTCGTTCAAGATGGGGAGTCTGAATGGGTAGAAATCCGTAAAAAGAAGCGATTTCTTCGGCTTTGTTAAAAACCCATTGAAAAATCGGCCAATCCTCCGGCAAAATGTCGTGCATCCCTTTTGGCGCTTTGATAATTTCTTTGGCTGACATTTAAATTTATTTTATTTAGCAGAACCAGGCCAAACACTGATGGTCTTGGTTGGCCAAAGGCGGATAAAAGTCCGGCCGATAATGCTGTCTTCTTTTGCCGGCCCCCAGATTCTCGAATCGGCGCTGGATATTCGATTGTCGCCCAAAACAAAATATTCGTCGCTGGCCAGAGTTTCTTTCAAATTAGGATAAGTGGGAGCGCCTTTCAAATAAGATTCGTCAAGCAAGAGGCCATTCGGATATTGATTGTTATAAATAAAAACTCGGCCATCTTTTATATCCACCGTCTCGCCGGGCAAGCCCACTACTCTTTTAATAAAATACGGTTCATTGGCAAACTTTAAAATCACCACCTCTCCCCGTTGAGGACTGATAAAATGATAAGAGAGCTCGTCTATAATAAGATAATCTCCGCTGGAAAAATTAGGAACCATGGAAGAGCCGCTGACAATAAAGGGCTGAACCACCCAAAACCTGATGGGCAGAATAATCAAAAGAGCGAAAGCGACAAATTTAAAAATCTCCCAAATATTTTTTTTGATGTTCATCAATATAAAAATAACAAAAAAATCAGCCCTTGGCAAGCCCCGAAAAATCTACGGGGCAAGCCCCCTTTTATTTAAGAAAAATTTTTAATAAAATACGGCTATGCGCATCATCGCGGGTCTTGGAAATCCGGGCAAAGAATATGAAGAAACTCGGCACAACGCCGGCCGCTTGGTTCTGGAAGAATTTCGCCAAAAAAACAAACTGGCCGACTGGTCTTTTGACAAAAAACTCAACGCCCTGATAAGCCCTGGGATAATCAAAAAAAACAAAGTTCTCCTTGTCTGGCCGGAAACTTTTATGAATAAATCCGGCCTGGCTCTAAAAAAAATTATCGTCTCAAAAAAGAAAGCGGCTGATTTAATTATTGTCCACGACGACCTTGATTTGCCTTTGGGAAAATTCAAAATATCTTTCGGAAAAAATTCCGGCGGGCACAAAGGGGTTGAATCAATTATTAAAAATATCAAAACTAAAGAATTCGGAAGAATCAGAATCGGCATTGCGCCGACTACGCCAAGCGGGAAAATTAATCCGCCGGCTGGCGGACCCAAAATTGACAAGCATTTGGATTTTCTTACCCGAAGATTTAAACCCGCGGAACTTAAAGAAATAAAAGAACTCTCCAAAAAAATCTCCCAAGCCCTTGAAACCATCATCACGGACGGCCTCCAAAAAGCTATGAACGAATTTAATTAAAAAAAGCAAGCGCCCTTCCCTTATGCTCCGGGAGTATCTTGAGAAGGCGGGGCTTCGGCGTAAGCGTCAATAAAACCGAGAGTCAAACGATGCTCATTGGGCTCAAATAAAGTGATTTTAAAAGGATAAGTTTTCCCTATCTCGATTTTTTTCTGCATTTCCTCAAAAGTGTTGAATTCGGATATATGGACCAGCCCGGCCACCCCTTCTTCAACGCTTACCAAAGCGCCGTACCTGTTCAATCTGATGACCACTCCTTCCACCACATCTCCCTTATGATATTTGGCTTCCGCCTGAAGCCAGGGGTCGGGCTTGAGCGCTTTTATGGAAAGAGAAAGTTTGTTATTGTCTATGCCGATGATTTTGACTTTCAGATTCTGGCCGATTTTAAAAAGTCTTGAAAGGTCCTCCACCAATGACCAATCAATCTCCGAGATATGCACCAGCCCCTCCAAATTTTCTTTAATCCTGATAAAAATGCCGAAGTCAACAATGCCGGTCACTTCGCCGGAAACCTCGTCTCCTATTTTATATTTGCTTAACGCTTCTTTGGCCGCCGAGCTGTCTGATTCCTTCTCGGAGAAAATCAGTTTTTGCTCTTTTTTATCGCAACCGATAATAGCCACTTTTAAAACCCGACCGATCATTTTCTGAAGCTCTTTAAAAATTTTTTCCTTATCTCCTCCGTCAACTCTCGGATAGTTGGAAGGCGAGAGTTGGGAAGCTGGCAAAAATCCCCTTAACCCCTGCCATTCCATAATCAAACCGCCTTTATTGGCTTCAGTAACCGTTAACTCCAAAAGCTCTTTATTTTTCATCAAACTCTCCACTTCCCTCCAAACTATCTCCATACCCGCTTCTTTTAAGGAAAGTTCAATATAACCGTCCTCGTTTTCAAACTCGGTTATTTTCGCCGAGATGACATCGCCCGGCTTTAAAGATTTAATAATGTCGCGAGCGTTAATGAACTCGCGGCCGTAAATAATGCCCGAGCCCAAAGCCCCCAAATCAATATAAAGAGCCGGGCCTTTCTGCTCTATCACTTTGCCTTCAACAACATCGCCCAGCCGCGGGAAAATAATGTCCACGGATTTAAGAAAAAATTCCGTGGGCGTCGCTTTATTTCTTTTTTCCTCATTCTTCAACAATTCCATAACGAATAAAATATTAACAAAAATAAAAAATATTTGCAACATTTTCGTTCCGGCGCTAGAATAAAAAATATGACGGTCCAAATTTATACGACTCCCTCCTGCCCTTACTGCGTCCGGCTGAAATCTTTTTTAACCGAAAAAAACATCGCTTACGAGGAATACGATGTCAGCCAGAACGCCGCCAAACGTCAAGAGATGGTGGAAAAAACCGGACAGCTCGGCGTGCCGGTGATTAAAATAGGAGAAGAGTTCGTGGTGGGATTCAATCCCGCCAAAATTTCCCAGCTTTTGGGAATCGGCTAAAATGAAATTTTCCTACATCAAAGAAGCGGTCTACGGCGCCAATGACGGCATCATCACCACTTTTGCCGTGGCGGCTGGAGTGGCCGGGGCTGACTTGCCGGGCGCCGTTGTCCTTATCCTGGGACTGGCCAATCTCTTTGCCGACGGCTTTGCCATGGCCAGCTCCAACTATCTGGCCGTGGAATCGGAGCATGAATTTTTTGTCAATCAAAAAATTCATGAAAAACCGGAAATGCACCGGCCTAAAAAGGGCGCGGTTTTTACTTTTGGCGCTTTTGTTTCCGCAGGATTCCTGCCGCTCATCCCGTATCTTTTTATCAATCAAACTCAAATCGCTTTTAAATACGCGATTCTAACCACGGCTCTGGCTCTTTTCGGCGTCGGAGCTTTAAGAACCCTTATCACAAAAAGAAAATGGTTTTTCTCGGGCTTGGAGATGCTTCTGGTCGGCGGCGCGGCCGCCGCTATCGCCTATTTCATCGGCTACTTTATTAAAGGATTGATTGGATAATTGGATAAAATGCAAAAACCCTACGGATCTCGTACTTCCGTAGGGTTTTAAAAAATTAAACTTTCAATCGCCAAGGATAGGTTGAAAGAACCGCCACTATTCTTCTCTTAAAATCCTTAGCAAACACAATAAAAAAATCATATCGCTCTGCTACTTCCAGGGGTATTAAAATAAACTCGCCTCCAAAAGGAGATGTTTTGGAATCAGATAAAAATTCCCCTTCATTAACTTCGCAAGCGATTTGAAATTTTACATCGTTTTTTAGCTCCTCGTCAGTTTGTTTGAGCCCGGCTTCTTTCCGAGCCCATTTTGAATGCCTCTCTATCTCAATCTCAAGAGCACTTTGTTTAATAAACCCGCCTACATTCTCCAAGACCGTTTGATTAGGTTTAGACCGACCCCTTAAAATATCCTCCTCCCAGTCAATAAATAAAATATCTCTTGTTGCCCCGGAACTGTCAGCCAACACTTCAATCATTCTTTTATACTCTTCCTCCAATGACCCGCTAATTCTTCCGCTATCTAAATAAGAGCGGTTAAAAGTAATCCACCAATTCAGACGCAAATCATTTTCAGTGAAAAGTTTTATTACTCTTGGAATTTCCTCTTGAAATAAGCGTCTCTCCTTTCTGGTCGGCAAAAACCTTCCGCCCTGCCTGTTAAACCTTTCTTCCAAGTCTTTTGAGATGCACCATTGAGTTAGAATGTTTATCGGCTCTCCATTTAAAACACACCAGTTTAGATAGTCGTCTACCCATTCGTTAATTCTGAGATTGTTTTTTCTTATTCTCGCATTCAATTCCCGCAAACCAGACATAACTCTTACAGTATTTTTCATCCTCATTTTGCCGCCGTCCTTTCCAAAAAGACTTTTTATTTTTTTAAAGAACCTCATCTTTAATATCCCAACTTGGAGTTGGAATTGTTTAAATGCTGATTTTCTATTCTTTCGACTTTTATAGCTCATAAGCCGGGGTGGCCGGAGGGGCTCGAACCCTCAATCATCTCGCCCACAACGAGACGCTCTGCCAATTGAGCTACGGCCACCATTTATGGCTCCGAGCTCGACATCAATGTCGGACTCGGAGCAGAAATTTGTGAGGCCCCGTGCCGCCAAAAGACCTGTGCCAGCTTTTAAACGACATACAAATCCTCCTTTAATTTAAAGAACAAAATAAAAACCAGCCGGCTTGCTACCGGCTGGTTTTAAGACAAAAATTGGTTAATTTAAATTAGCATGAATCACCCGTCTTTTTTGCCACCACAAAACCGCCAACAGCAAGCTGCGGTTCGTGATGATGATCTAAACTTATATAAGACAAATATTCCATACCGCTTTCAGTATAATCCTAAATTAATCTTTGTCAAGCTCCGGTTCTGATGTCTATATCAAACTTTTCCTTAAGAGTGGTTTTTATTAAATCTACTTTGTATTTTAAAATATTGAATTCCTGTTCCCAATCGGTTAGACGTTTAAGAAAATTATCTAAGGTGGTCATTAAGGCGTCTAATTTCTGATTAAAGCGAATCTCCATATCGTCAATTTTTTTCTCAATGACATCAAACCTTTCAGCAACTGCTTTAAATTTTTCATCAACCGCCTCAATAATAGCCGCCTGATATTGAGGCAGTTTTTTATCTAAAACATCTTCTAAATCTTTTTTTGTAAGTTCCGCCATAATATTCTAATTTTATTCTTCCTTAAAATTCTGTCAATTAAACGCTTTTGAATTCCTGAAGAATAAATTCGGCGTCAAATTCTTTGCCCTGCCTTAACACCCGAATGGAAATTTTGTCGCCCACCTGGAATTCCGAAAGAATATCTTCCAAAGTTTCTTTTTCGGTAATCGGCTTTTGATTGCAGGAAACTATCACGTCAAATTCCTTAAGCCCGGCTTTTTCGGCCGGACTGCCGGCAATCACCGCTTCGTCTCCGGGCACTCCTTCGTTAACTATCAAAGCTCCTTTTTCCAAAGGAAGATGAAATCTGGCTTTAAGCCCGGGATTTAAAATAAGATAGCGGATGCCCAGGAAAGGCCTTCGGATTCGGCCGTATTTTTTAATTTCTTCCAGAGCCTGTTTTGCCCGCTCAATGGGAATGGCAAAACCGATGTTTTGAGCGCCAAAAACAATGGCTGAATTAATGCCTACGGCTTTGCCGTTCAAGGCGACCAAAGGCCCGCCGGAATTGCCCGGATTAATGGCCGCGTCGGTCTGAATCAATCCTCTTAATCTTTCCTGATGGCCGGAAAAATCAGTGGTGGCGGTAATCAAACGCGAAAGGCCGGAGACAATGCCGGTGGAAACAGAATTCTGAAATTGACCCAGAGCGTTGCCGATAGCCACCACGGTCTGGCCCAACTCAATATTTTCAGAAGAGCCGAGTTTGACCGCCGGCAAATTTTTGGCTGGAATTTTTAAAATAGCGATGTCGTTGATGGGGTCCCGGGCCAAAACAACGGCTTCGTAACTTTTGCCGTCTGAAGCCATAACGCTATAAGAGGCGTTGGCGTCCATTACCACGTGTTTGTTGGTGAGCACCAACCCGTCTTCAGACACCAAAAACCCCGAGCCGCCGCCCAGCTGAACCCGACCTTTTTCGTCGTGGGGCGCTTTCTTGATTTCCGATTCAATATCCTCGGGATAAATCGGGGCGTAGCCGGGCGCTCTGAAAATGCGGGAGAAAATTTCTTCCTCAATCACTTTCTCTTCTTTGGCCACGGCAATGCTGACCACCGCCGGCAGAACGATTTTTACCGTTTTGATAATTGCATTTTCGTAGTCTTGAGCCATATAATGACATTATAAGAAAAATTTTTAAAAACAACAAACGCCCCCGTAGCTCAACGGACAGAGCAGATCCGTCCTAAGGATAAGATGAGGGTTCAATTCCTTCCGGGGGCAAAAATATGGCAGAGAGAAATCTTTAAGAGCAGACTTGCTTGTTGTTTAAATGTTTAAGTTATAAAATAGAACTATGAAAAAAGACAACAAGCCAAAAAAATCAAAAAAACAACCTAAAGAGCCGGATATTAGACAGGAAATCCGAGGTCTTGGCGTAATGATTGAACATGTTGACGATAAAGTGGCGCTGGTGGCCGAGCAATATGGAGATATTAAGAAAACCTTAAACACGCACACAAAAATTCTCGGCTCCCACACTGAAATGATCGGTCAATTAACAGTTGATATGGAAGTCGTCAAGGAAGATGTCAAAACGACAAAAGACGATGTAGAAATTGTTAAAAAGGATGTCAAGACAACAAAAGTTGATATTGAGATAATTAAGGGCGATATTGAACTCATTAAAAATTCTGTAAAGAAAAAAATTGATGTAGATGAATTTGCCGCGCTGGAAAGAAGAGTTTTAGTTTTAGAAAAACGCCGATAAAAACCGTCAGGGGGGAAATTTTTTAATCAGAAAATAATTAAAAGATTTATGATATTTACATTCCTAGTTGAACTTATTTTGGTACTTATTCTCTGGTTTATCCTGAAAAGGATACTGCGGATAATGAATCCTTACACAATTTTGGCCGTTTGTCTTACCGCGGCGTTAGTCGTTGGGTTTATCGTGGCATATAGAGGAACTGGATTTCAAATTGCCCAGGATTATTTGGAAACAATCAATAATCAAAAAATAGAACTAACAGGAGAAAGTATCACCTTAGAAGAACAGAACGCATACAAAGAAAAATTATTCACTAGAGGAGAATACCAAGAGATTCTCATAGCCACTTCTCTAAAAATTTCACTGACCCCAATTTTAATTTTTGTAGTAGGAATATTATTCTTTATTGGTTTTAGGAAGTTTAATCGTTTTCTACTCAAAAAAGCGGAAATAAGTGCATGGTGGAAACAATCCACTAATGCGTTGCGGTCTATTGCGACAGTCTTACTAATCATAGTATTTGTGCTATCTATTATAGCGGTCAATCGTTTTATGAGCGCGGCTTTTGGCACCGCAGATGTTTCAGAAAAATCAGAACAAATATCGAAATCGTCTTTAGAAGAAATAGGTATTACTCAGGCAGAAATTGAGAAATGGTGCGCGGACAACCCTGGTACATGTAAAGATTAGTTAAGGCGATTTTTTAGAATTGAAGGTAAAAAGTATGAATCAATCAGTATTTTTTACAACCGAAACCATTGCAAATTTTCTTTTGCAATACGGTAAAAAATCAACATCGAAAGACTACGAGTTTATAATCGCGGTAATGCTGAAAAATTATTGCGAGAAGCAATGGGGCGAACGATGTAAAATCGGATTTGAATTTAAACCAACACTCTTGGCGAAACTCCCACGTAAAGATACTTTTGAGTTGGAATTGGAACGTGTAGCAGAGCTTTTACGCGACGGCATTAACGAAGATACACCAATTGATTGTATTATCGTACCAGAGAATCCGGATGAAAAAGGATATTTTCGAGGATGTGGGTTTCAAATTAAACGTTTTGGTATAGGTCAAGAGACGGTGGATACTAATTCTCTTATTGAATTTATAAATTCCTTGAAACATAAATATTCAAAATCAGATACGTGCTTAGTAATTATCTTTGATGGAAAGAAGGGTGAAGTCGAATTCCCTAGAGTAAAAAATGAAATAGATGCCTCTAATTTTCCGTTCAGACGATTGATGTTTGGTTGGAGACAGGATAACAAGATTTACTTTGGAGAAATACACCCCGAATATGGCATAGAAGAATATAATCCACGGGACATAATTGCATAATTCTAGTCATAAATGTTGATGGTGCTTGAATTTGTCATTAAACATAGTAGAGGTAGAGAGGGCACCTCGGGTCGCAGCGAAAATGGAGAAATGAGCAATAAAAAGTGTTATATTAAGGGTGCTCATTTAGTAGTCTGAAGCGGCGAAGCAAAACCAAAAATTTCCTTTCCATTTTTTGTCGGCTCCCCCCCACACCCCCCCCGCCGAAAATCTGGAATAAGGAAGGAAAATTTTGGGGTTTGCCGCGCGAGCGGAGCAAGCGCATCCGAGGCGTGTCAGTCGTTCCGCTCAAAATGGGTTCGTGCAAAGTTTAGAATTGAGCAAAAATATGGCAGACGGAAAAAACTATGGTAGAATATGAAAAAGGTCGAGTTGACTTAAAAATTTAAAAAACTTATGATAATTGGCGTTTGGAAACTGGTTTTGGCGACTTTAGCCATCACGGAACTGTCAAAAGGCACGGCTATCAAAAACAAAAAATATCTGCCTTGGCTGTCAATTGCCATCGCAATAGTCATTTCCCTGCTTTGGGCTTTGAAAAACGGCGGCGGTATGACCGAGGCGGTTTGGCGGGGATTAGGCGTGGGAGTTTTGACCACCGGGCTTTATAAAGGCGGCAAGAGCTTTTTGAAATCAATCTTTTTCAAAAGACCAGTTTTATAAATGTTATTTTTATATTAAATTACTCCAAAAGAGTTTCAAAACTTAAAGGAGTTTTGGTTGTCCAAAGGGCCCGAGGTGTAATTGGCTGCACGTCTCCATGGCATGGAGAAGGTAGTGGGTTCGAATCCCATCGGGTCCATTAAAAACTCCCGCGCGAACGCGGGAGTTTTTTGGGGAAATCTATACTGTTAAAGTATGATGAAAGTTGTTAGAACACTAGAACAAAAGGAACTGGGTTGGCGGTCTTTTTTTATTATTCTTTTTGTTGCGGCGATTCTGTTGGTTGTTTAAAATCGCCGCGGCTTTTTTTACCATTTCTTCAAAAACTAAATCGGGAATCCAGCAATCCCCTCCTTCCATCCTTATTTTCCCAATAAGAATGGGATTGCCATTTTTAAGAATAAACCTAGCCTCAATATCCTCCCAGCGTAAAAGGACACCGTTTTCATAAACTTCAACCATGTCTATTTTATAAGCCATTCCGCCCCTCCTTTTTAGGATTATAAGCAAAATTTCAATTTTCAAACTTTGTTTATAATTTTACACCTAAAATTAAAATTTGTAAAGAGCGATAAAATATGATAAAATAATTTTTAAGGAAGCGTGCCAGAGCGGTTGAATGGGCCGCACTCGAAATGCGGTATGCCCGAAAGGGCATCGGAGGTTCGAATCCTCCCGCTTCCGCCAATTTTCAGAATTAGGATTTTGGGCGAAAAAGAAACGGATTTATCAATAAGGGCAAAAGAAATTTTTTATGAATCATCTTAAAGAAAAATTAAATCTAACTCATTTTACTATTGCTGTTTTGATTTTTGTTGCATTTTTTACCTCTGTTGATTTGGTATTAGCTGTACCCGCGGCACCAAGCCCTATCTGCGAAATTGAAGCGGATGTTTTAAGTGTAGAAAAAACGAAAACAATTACACCTCCTATCAATGCGCCTTCGCAAGAAATTGAGCATTATTCCGTAAATCTAAAAATACTCAAGGCATCCGTGCTTCAAAATGATGAAGGCTTTACAACTTGCGACAACCTTTATCCAGTCAATTCCGAAAAAGAAACAATTCTTTTCCCGGATGAATACAACAAAAGTCCTTTTACGAATGGGCAGCGAATAAAAGGAAAAGTGCATTTCAGTGGCGATGAAAGATTTCATGGCACTTTTCTTTCAAACATATCTGTATTATCGCAACCACCGCAACCAGCAAAAACGATAATTACAGGTAGCGTGATTGGTGGTGGCGACACAACCCCGGAAGGACTTTTCGACGCGCCGAGAAAGTTTGTTTATCAAGTAAAGCAAAATGACGGTTCTATTATTGAGGCAACCTATACTGCTTATCCGCCCTCTCCTGTCGGCGACCGCGAGATGAAGAAAATTCGCCTCTCTTTTTATGCCGGCACAGTTAAAGTTGGCGACCAACTGAAAGCTCGTGGCAGTTTTGATAAAACAACCCAAAATCTCACTGTTGCGGACGAGGGCGACTACATTGAAACTTCGTCAAAAAAAGAACCGATAATTGAGAAGCAAGAACAAGACAAGGAACAACCACAAGCAAATATTATAGAGTCGTCCAAAGTCTCTGAAATAATGCTTCAACAAAATCATGTTGATAATGTTGATAGTATTTCATTGCAGTCAAACCAACAAACTTACATTGTACGTGGCACCAAAAAAGGGAAGTTGTTTTTCTTTATTCCCGTTACACTCAACATTCAACTTGAAGTAGATGCAACTAACGGTGTGGTGAAAGCAATTAAGAAACCTTGGTGGTCATTTCTTGTCCGATAAGAATTTGCCGCCAAAGAAAAACTTGAAATCGTCCTTTTCGATTCCGCTTCGCCTCGCCGAAGCCTTGGCAAAGGCGGTGTTTGTTTAAAAATATGACGAAGTTTTAACAAAAGAGAGCTCAGCTAATTTAAGAATAGTCCACCGAGTCTTTACTTCTAGTTTTATAAGATAATGAAAAAAATCAAGTTAAAAAAATACGCCATAATAACTATTATTATAGTTGCCATAGGATATGGTATCTATATTTTGGCGCAAAGCGCTTCTCCGAAGGGAAAAGACTTTAGTCGGCCAATCCCTATTATCGGGGAAAGCCATATTGCCATAGACGATCAATTACCCGAGTATAATTCCAATCCGCCGACATCGGGGCCGCACTACGGCCAAACTGCCAAGTCTGGTTTTCGCGAAGAAGCAATTCCCGACCAGAACATCATTCACAACCTTGAGCATGGCGATATCTGGATTGCGTATCATCCGCGCATCGCCGATGAAATAAAAGAAGAGCTAAAACAATTTGCGGCCGCCAAAGTTATTATTACTCCTCGCGAAGCAAACGAAACCGATATCGCGCTCGCCGCCTGGGGTCGTTTGGACGCCTTTAATACAGAAGGCGGCGCTCTTCCAATAGAGCGTATTAAGGATTTCATTAAGCGTTATAGCAATAAAGGCCCCGAACGAATATCTGGCGCGAGCGGAGGAATATAAACGATTTAAACAAACAACCTTGAATTAAAAGCCGAATTGAACTACTATTAAAAAAGCAATATGGAACAAACTACCATAATAATTTATGTTTCCGGAGCGCTGGCTCTTTTCGCCTTTCTTTCTTTTATCTTACTGCAACTGCGCCTGAAAAAACTTTTTAAGGGCAAGAAAGCCTCTGACTTGGAATATGTTATCGCCACTATCGGGGGCAAACTGGAATCCCAAACCGAAGAACAGCAGAAAATAAAAGAGCATCTGAACGACATTGAAAAAAGATTGAAAACGAGCGTCAGAAAAGTCGGGGTGACGCGCTTCAATCCTTTTGAAGATTTGGGCGGAGACCAAAGTTTCGCCATTGCCATGCTTGACGAACACAATAACGGCGCGCTCATCACCAGTCTTCACGGCCGGGAACGAACAATGATTTACGCCAAGCCGATTGAAAAAGGAAAATCGACTTATAATCTTACCAAAGAAGAAGCGGAAACCATCCAAAAAGCCATTGGCTCTTAATTTTTAATATCAATAAAGTATGCTATGCCAAAAACAAATCCTCAACCAAATAACTCCAATCTTATCCCCCGTCCTCCCATTGTGGTAGTAATGGGCCACATTGACCATGGCAAAACAAAACTGCTTGACTGCGTCAGAAAGACTAAGGTAGCGGAGGGGGAAGCCGGCGGCATCACCCAGCATATCGGAGCTTACGAAGTTGAAATTAAAAATAAAAAAATCACTTTCATTGACACTCCGGGGCATGAAGCTTTTTCTAAAATCCGCTCGCGGGGCGCGAGAGCGGCCGACATCGCCGTTTTGGTGGTGGCGGCTGACGAGGGCGTCAAACCTCAAACGGTTGAAGCCATTAAAACCATTGAACAAGCCCAAATCCCCTTTTTGGTGGCCATCAATAAAATTGACAAGCCCGAAGCCAATCCGGAAAAAATAAAAAAAGAACTTTCCGAAAACAATGTTTTTGTTGAAAAATGGGGAGGCCAAGTGCCGGCGGTCAACATCTCGGCCAAAACCGGAGAAGGCGTGGAAGAACTTCTGGAAACAATCCTGCTGATGGCGGAGATGGAAGAGCTGAAAGCCGACCCCAACCTTCCGGCTTCCGGAGTTATTATTGAATCCCATCTTGACCCCCAACGGGGAAATGTAGCCACTCTTTTGATTTTAAACGGTTTCTTAAAACAAGGAATGTTCGTGGCGGCCGGCCAAGCCGCGGCTCCGGTGAAAATTTTTGAAGATTTTCTGGGAAAAAAAATAGAAACCGCCGGCTTTTCCTCGCCCATAAGAATTACGGGCTTTGACGAACTGCCGGAAGTGGGAGTTGTTTTCCAGTCGTTCCTCTCAAAAAAAGAAGCTCTCCAATACGCCGAAACAAAAAAAACTCCTTCCCCATCTTTGAATTTTGGCGAAACAAAAAAAGAAACCGAATCCCAAACAACGCAAGCCATCCTCCCTATTGTGGTGAAAGCCGACACCGCCGGCTCGCTGGAAGCGGTTTGCGAACAGATAAAAAAACTTGAAATTCCGGAAGTTTTGCTCAATATTTTGCGTCGGGGAGTGGGCAACATCAATGAAGACGACGTAAAACTGGCTTCGGCCAGTGAAAAAAATCCCGTAATCGTCGGATTTAACGTCGGTTACGAAAGCAAAACAGCCGAGTTGGCCGAAAAATTCGGCGTTCTTTTAAAAATTTTTAAAATCATATATGATATCAACGACTGGCTGAAAGAAGAAATCGTAAAAAGAAAGCCGGTTGTTGAAAAAGAAGTTGAGCTGGGCAAGGTGAAAATTCTTAAAATATTCAGAGTGGAAAAAGACCGCGAAATTATCGGCGGCAAAGTAAGTTCCGGAAAAATAATAAAAGGAAAAGAGGCGAAAATTTTGAGGCGCGGGGCAGATATCGGCCGGGTAAAAATTCTGAATCTTGAACGCGGCCGAATCAAAACCGAGCAAGCCGAGGCAGGAGATGAATTCGGAGCCTTGGTGGAATCAAAAACTTCTCTGAGCCCGGGCGACGAGCTGGAAGTGTTTGAAAAACAAAGTTTATGACAAGACGCCTTGAAAGAGTCAATTCGCTGGTGCGGCGGCTGGCGGCTGATTTTCTTCAATCCGCTTTCCGAATTGAAAATGTTTTGTTGAGCGTTATGAGCGCCGAGGTTTCCAAAGATTTAAAACACGCCAAAATTTTTGTTTCGGTTCTGCCGGAAACCCGGGAAAAAGAAATTATTGCCTTGCTTAAAAAACAGAACAAAAATTTCCGGTCGTATCTTGCTAAAAATTTAAAAATGAAATATCTGCCCGAGCCGCTCTTTGAAATTGACCAAACGGAAAAAACCCGGCAAAGAATTGAGAAAATTTTAAAAAATGTTTAATGGCCAGGTAGCCAAGAGGTAAGGCAAGGGTCTGCAAAACCCTTATACAGGGGTTCGATTCCCCTCCTGGCCTAGCATACTGCCCGGGTGGCGGAACGGTTTACGCAGAGGACTTAAAATCCTTGACCCGAAAGGGTTTGTGGGTTCGAATCCCACCCCGGGCATTAAATAAAGGAGAACTGTTCTCCTTCGTTTCCGGATGTAAAACACACTCTTAAAAAACAGAATATAAAAGCCGGGGTGGTGAAATTGGCAGACACGCATGGTTTAGGACCATGTTCCTTTACGGAGTGCAGGTTCAAATCCTGTCCCCGGCATTGAAAGCGGTCATCGTATAGTGGCTATTATGCGTCCTTGCCAAGGACGAGACGGGAGTTCAATTCCCCCTGACCGCATTAAACAACCAAAAAGACCCCGCCCAAAGCGGGGTCTTTTTGGTTAACTTGATTCACTTAATTTACTTACTACACCGACCCCCAGAAATTCTGAATAATCGCGAGTAATCCCCTTACCGTAAGCATAATAAAAAGCCCGACCAAACCCCAAAGCAAATGCCTTTTCCCCTGGGTTCTTTTCTCTTCGTTATTGGCGCTGTAAATCATCTGGACAATTCCCCAGATAAAAACAACCAAAGCCAAGGTTACCAAAATAACAATGACCGGATTTATAATCTGGACGATTATTTTTTGCAAAAGATTCATTTAAATCTTAAACTGCGGCGCGTTGATATCTCCCCCTTCCTGAAGGTCAAAAGTCCCGGCCACCAGTTTAATAATTCCCCAGACCGCAATCATCACAAAAAGACCGATTAAGCCGTAGATAATCAGATTTTTCGATTCTTTTCTCTTTTCCTCGTTGCCGCCGGCGCTGATAAACTTAACAACCCCCCAGAGAAAAACCACAAAAGCGGCCGTGCCCAATAAAGGAACAAGCGCGCCAATAATTGTCTGGACTTTAGATAATAAACTTCCGACCGTGGCTTCGGCCAAAACCAGAACCGGCGCCAAACTAAACAACAAAAAAATAATTTTCCTTGTTTGCTTCATTACGGTTTCGGAGACTCTGGCAAATTAATATCGGTTTGGGTCACCCCAAAAGTCCCCTGCACCAGTTTAATAATCCCCCAGACCGCCACCATCACGAAAAGTCCGATTAAGCCATAGATGATAAGACTTTTGCCGGATTTTTTCTTTTCTTCGTCTCCGCCCGAGGTGATGAACTTGATAACTCCCCAGAGAAAAACCACAAAAGCGGCCACCATCAGAAGCGGAATCAGGGCGTCCAGAATTCCTTGCAAAGGTTCTACAACATTGCTTTCAATATCTTGAGCCAAAGCCAAAACCGGCAAAGCGTAGATTGACCAAGCAATGATTTTTTTGATTTTTGACATATTTACTAATTACTTTTTAATAAACGACCTTTTAAATTAATTTAAATTGATACGTTGTCTGTTTCTCTACCGGGAATGGGGAAATCGCCTACATCCGGAGCACTGGGATTAGGATTATCCCATAAATCCGTTGACCAAGGATTGGAAGGCACGTAGCGATAATCAGACCTGTCGCTGCTACCTGGTTTTGGTGACATTGGCAAATCAATATTTCTGTCAGTCA
>Ga0209211_10002492_pt1 | contig 31720 bp, 30 predicted proteins | sample RifGroA2_FD_183992 | JGI IMG/M metagenome (GOLD analysis project Ga0209211, IMG submission 183992) | Groundwater microbial communities from Rifle, Colorado, USA - Groundwater A2 (SPAdes) (version 2) | ecosystem: Environmental > Aquatic > Deep subsurface > Groundwater | place: Rifle, Colorado...
CCCGGCTGATTAACTGGATTTTGTCCGATTTGCTGGACTTTTTGATCGTCAACAATAGCTTTATTTTCCATATGTGTCTAAAAAGAAATTATAGCATATTTTGAGTAATCAAGTATGTTAAACTGAGTTATTGAAGCTCCCACGACCTTACGGTCGGGGAATCTTCAAAAGCGCTTCGTCGGAACTGAAGTCCGCCGAAGTGAAAAAAGCTCTGCATCCCTCGATCTAACGACTCGCCTCGCTGAAGCTAAAGCGAAGCGGGTCGGGGAATTTCGCGAAGGCGGATTAAACAGGGTTAGCTGGTAGTTTTTCTTTCTTCAAAGTACTCTTTGAGCATAGTCATAAGCGTTGTTCTTCCACGGTTTGATTTCAAATATAACTCACGGCGTTTAGCATCCTTTTCATTTCGATACGCTTCATAATGAATGAGTTCTAGTGGAATGTAGTGTTTAGTTGAAGTTACTTCACCTTTGTTGTGAGTAAGGAATCTAGTTTTAAGATCTTCTGTATAACCGATATAAATGAAGTTTTTAGAGATGTTATAAAGAATATAAATATAATAGAATTTCATGGAAGGGCAGGTACAAGTCTGCACCTGCCACAGGCACTACGTCGTCCTGGACTTGGCGAAGCCAGGCGCCGACTGGTGCCTGGCTGGACTTGGCGAAGCCAGGCGCCGACTGGTGCCTGGCTGGCGGTTTACGAAAAATGTCGAACTTCATTTGATTAGCTCGGCCTTCGGCCTCGCTTGCTCCGGCGCGGCGCCCCCACCCGCTGCGCCTCCGCTATTTTTTACGCGCGCGATTTTTATTCTTCCTCTCTCCGTTCGGAAGAATTGTCCTTGCCCCACCCACCCGTGCGCGGACACGAATACTCCCTACTTTTCAATAGCAATAACTTTTATTTGTGTTAATTCCTGAAATCCCAATTCACCGTGTTCCCTACCAATTCCAGACATCTTGAAACCTCCAAAAGGAGCTGAATAATCTTGAGGGGAATCATTTAATCTCACCATACCTGATTGAATTCTTCCTGATAATCTTTCAAATCTACTCTTGTCTTTTGTAAAAATGTGTGCTCCAAGACCATATTTAGTATTGTTTGCCAATTTGGTTGCCTCCTCTTCAGTCTGAAACTGAATAACAGGTAATACTGGTGCAAATACCTCTTCCTGCCACACCGGCATATTTGAGGTAATATTAACTAAAATTGTTGGTAAGAAATACGCCCCTTTTAAATTTTCCGGTTGTTTTCCACCAATAACAATCTTCGCTCCTTTAGAAATTGATTCATCGACCTGCTTTTTAACTTTATCAAGTTGTGTTTTTGAAACGAGAGATCCTATGTCAGTGTTTGCATCCGTAGGATCTCCCGTATGTAATTTTTTGACTTTGTCTGTTAATTTTTGAACAGTTTCATCAAAAATTGAATGATGTACAATTAGCCTTTTTAGGGCATTACAAGCCTGACCACAGTTTAAAAATCGTTTTGAAACGATAAAGTCAACATATTTATCTATTTCAACGTCATCGAAAACAATACCAGGATTTGATCCGCCCAGCTCCATGACGCTTTTAATAAACTTTTGTTTATTTCCTATAACGCTGAATAAGTACTTCCCGGTTTTAGAACTTCCAGTAAACCACAACAAGTCAATATCAGATTTAACTAATCCTTCGCCAATTTGTCCATCACCATATATCATATTAAACACACCTTGGGGAAGTTCAGATTCATACATGATTGATTCAATGACTTTGGCGGTTAGCGGACAATATTCTGAGTGTTTCATCACCACAGTATTTCCTACTAATAGGTTTGGGATTACACCCCAAACAAACATTTCAAGCGGGAAATTCCAAGGCATGATTACTGCCGTAATTCCATAAGGTTCGTAAACTATTGAGTTTAAAATTTTTCCATCATTATATACAATTTGAGGCTGAAGACTTCTTTCGCAGTTCGACAAAAACCACTTATAGGCTTGCAAAAAGAATGTGTCAAATTCCTGAATACTTTCCTTAATAGGTTTGCCTATTTCACTAGTTATTAAGTTTACCAACTCATCCTTATGTAATTTAAAATTTTCAAGCACATGAAGGAGAATTTGTTTTCTCTGTTTGATACCAAGATATCGCCAAGACTCTTTCACTTGAGCAGCCATACGAACTTTATTTTCAATTTCTTCACTAGAAGAGACATTAACCACTCCAAGTGGAATATAATTTCTGGCTGGATTGGTTGAAATTAATTTCATAAATTCTCCAGTTTATTTCTGTAATACTACCGCGAATTCTTTTAAGTATCCTATTTTAGGATCTGGGTTTTTTATTTTGACTTCTTTTATAGCAACAATTTTAAAATGATATTTCTTTGTAATATCTAAAATGTCCTTTTTGGAAAACATCCGATCGGTGCCGATTATTGGGTTTCCTTTTCTATCAACAATCTTTGATCTGTCCTTTTTTAGCGAATGATAGGCAATATATTTTCTATTTTCTTCTTGATCTTTTTTGGTATATCCGTGCTTGTTTACATCAAACTGTTTTATTACATCAAAACAGACTAGTCCATCCTTTTTCAGACTCCGATGTGTATTCTTGAAGAATTTATTTAGATCAACCTCGTTCAAGTGGCAAAGAACATGAAAAAATGCCGTGATTAAATCGAACCTATCTCTCCAATTAATTTTCGATACACTACCCTTTATGTGATTAAACTTGGGCAGTACTGCTTTTGCTATTTTTAGCATCTCACTTGAAATATCAATTGCAAATCCTCTAAAGACGGGCAATTTTAAACCCCCAAGAAATTCCAGGGTAACCGAACAAGTTCCACAACCAAAATCAAGATATACAATCTTATTTCTCTTGAGATATCTATTTAAAATCTCATAATATATACCGAAAATTATTTTTCTTCTTTTTTTGCGTTGTGGTGCCTCATTTTGTTCATCGTAGATTTCAGCTCTCGAATCATAAAACGATTCCTGATCTGTTACCATTGATGTTGTAAAGGCAGTGCCATATTTTTCTATTTGTACATTTATCCGGTTAATTTCGCTCATATATTTATTGCTCTTTATCAGGATTATATCATTTTTTCTTCTTCAGCTACTGTTAAAAGCTGTTGCATTATTTTGGATAAATTTGTATATTAAATCTTGGAACCAGATTTGACAGATTGCTTTTTTAATGGGGCACTCGTCAGTGAAGAGCAATCTGAACTGGTTCCAACGAGTGTCCCATTTTGATTTATAAAAAGTTCTTTAAAATTTTTGCGTTTTTTCTTCCTTCTTTTTACGGCGGCTGTCCGCAAGTTTCAAAAAAGGCGGGTTTGACGCGCTTTCCGCGGAGGCGGGCGCGGAAAGCGCTACCTCCCAACCTCTTTCTTCTCTTTACTGGCTGGCGGTTTACGAAAAATGTCGAACCTCATTTGATTAGCCCCTCCTTCGCTAAGGCTACGGCAGGGCACAGTCGGCCTTCGGCCTCGCTTGCTCCGGCGCGGCGCCCCCACCCGCCGCGCCTCCGCTATTTTTTGCGCGCGCGATTTTTTCCTTTCTACACCGCAGAAAGACATTTTATTAATTTATTGCCTAGGTCTTTTTACAGGTCCAGTAGGTCTATGTGCCGGAACACCATCCTGTTCGACCCAACCACCTACATCTTTTGCTTCTTTTATAGCTTCTGTTAGAGGTTTTGCTCCTCCTTTTTGAACAATAACATGCCCTTCGATGCCTCGTTGATATTGCTGTCCACCAACCATTGTTTTTTCAATCCAACCTGTAGCAACACGAAATAAACTCTCTAATGACATTTTTTTCACCTCCTATCTTTTAAAATTTATAAAATAATTGACTAAGACGCCTCAAGTATATCAAATTTTCTGTAATTTTCACAATTTTGGATTTGAAAGTCTTTGCCCAAGTTTAATTTTGTAAAGACTTTCAATAAAATCTGTTCCAGCATATCCGACCAGAAAAGAAACTTGCCATTCGGTATCGGCTAAAATTCCGGCTACCGCTCCAACAATTCCAGAAATTAAAATGGTGATTAAAAAATATTGCGGTTTGAAATGATCTGCCTTTTCTATGGTTTTGTTTTTGACAAAACCAACTAAACCCCTAATAATTCCTCCAGAAAAGCCAGCTAAAAGAAAAATCAAAAACTTGTTCATTTTTTCATCACCTCCAAAATTATTATACAACAAAATACCACTTGTTTTTCTGTTTTAGTTTTTGGTATATTAATATTGGAATTAACATTTTAGAAATTGTTTTTTTTGATGGCGCAATCGGATAACAGAAAGCAATTTCTTGTTAATTCCACCGGTTGCGCCTTTAAAGTTATTAAGAATTAGTTCTTTAAAATTTTTGCGTTTTTTCTTTTAGTCGCTTTCAGCGACCTTTACGAGCCGACAGTTTCGGAGGCGCGACGGGTGGGGGCGCCGCGCCGGAGCAAGCGAGGCCGAAGGCCGACTGTGCCCTGCCGTAGCCTTAGCGAAGGAGGGGCTAATCAAATGAGGTTCGACATTTTTCGTAAACCGCCAGCCAGTAAAGAGAAGAAAGAGGTTGGGAGGTAGCGCTTTCCGCGCCCACCTCCGCGGAAAGCGCGTCAAATCCGCCTTTTTTGAAACTTGCGGACAGCCGCCGTAAAAAGAAGGAAGAAAAAACGCAAAAATTGGGCTTCTTGAAAGAAGCCCTGCTCACTATCGTTCGCTAAAAAAACTTTTAGGAAATAAGATATAAAATGACATGATTAAATACATCGCTTATTGCAGGAAATCTACAGACGAACCAGACAGACAAATTTTGTCTATTGAGGCACAAGTTGCAGAACTTGAGGAATTCGCCACAAAGGAGAATTTAAAAATAGTTTCCTTCATTACTGAGAGTAAAACTGCCAAAGAACCGGGAAGACAAAAATTTTCGGAAGTTTTGGAAAAGATAGAAAACGGCGAAGCCGCCGGTATCATCTCGTGGCATCCAGACAGACTTGCCAGAAATTCTGTTGACGGCGGAAAGATTATCTATTTACTGGATACCGGAAAAATCCTTGATTTAAAATTTCCTAGTTTTTGGTTTGAGAATACACCACAAGGCAAGTTTATGTTAGGTATGGCTTTTAATCAGTCTAAGTATTATGTTGATAATCTTTCCGAAAATGTAAAACGGGGTAATCGCCAAAAACTTCGCCGCGGAGAATGGCCCAATCAAGCAGCTTTTGGTTATTTAAACATTAATAAGAAAATAGAGGTTGATAAAGAAAGATCCAAGTTTGTGCAAAAAGCTTTTCAGCTTTTTGCCACCGGCGGCTACGGATATGCTGATATCCGCAAATTTTTCAACCAAAATAAAATTTACAACAAAAGTGGTCATATAATTCACCTTGATAAAATCAAAAGAATTTTGACTGATCCATTTTACTACGGAGTCATGAAATTTTGTGGCGAACTCTATGAGGGGAAACAAGAACCCTTAATTTCTAAGAAACTTTTTGATAAGTGCCAAGCAGTGGTAAAACTAAAAAGCCGAAAAGTGAAAGACAACAAGCATTTATTCAATTTTCTTGGTTTAGCCAAGTGCGGCGAATGCGGTGGCGCAATTACAGCCGAAAAACATACCAAGTATTATAAGCGGACAAATAGAACGGTTGAATATGTGTATTATCGTTGCTCTAAAAAAATGGGTGCTTGCTCGCAAAAATATCTTGACAAGGAAGAAATCGAGAAACAATTAAAAGATATTGTATTGCGAGCATCATTGCCGCCGCACGCCGCAAAAAAGTTTCTTGAGTGGGCGGATAAAGACTCAAACCAAGAAAAAGAAAAATCATCGGGAATTATTTCGACTTATCAACTCCAACTAAAAGAAGCGGAAGAAAAACTAGACCGATTGCTGGAGGGATATTTAGATAAAATTATCAGCCCCGAGGATTACCAAAAGAAAAAGAACGAAATGGTTGAAGAAAAATCACTGCTAAATTCCAAAATTAAGGAAATTTCTCAAAACGGTGTTGAGTGGCTCGAACCTTTCCAAGAATTCGTTAATAGTGCGTTGTCAGCGCACAAAATCGCGCGCGCAAAAAATAGTTGCCATGATTTATCTATCATGGCAAAAACTGTCGGCTCGAATTTCTTTTTAACTGATCGGCGGCTGTCCGCAAGTTTCAAAAAAGGCGGATTTGACGCGCTTTCCGCGGAGGCGGGCGCGGAAAGCGCTACCTCCCAACCTCTCTCTTCTCTTTACTGGCTGCCGGGCTAGGAGTCGAACCTAGAATAAGCAGATCCAAAGTCTGCTGTCCTACCATTAGACGACCCGGCAATGAAAGATTTCCTGTTTTCCGCTCTAATTTTACCCAAAATAGTTGAAATTATCCATCGTCAGCTATTCAATCAGCTTCAGAAGTACGGTATCGGTGGTGCGACCCGGGCGGATACGTTTGAGGCTAAAGCGTTCAGCATAGGTCTGGGTGGTCCCCGGATCCACTGTGACAGCCGTATCAAAACCCGCTTTTCCCAGCTCCAAAATCAAATCGGAAGAATAGTCTCCATAAGGAAAAGCAAAGTGTTTCACTTTTTGTCCGGTCAATTTTTCCAGCTCTTGTTTACTTTCCAGGATCTCGGTTTTGGCCACTGCCAGATTTAAATACCGTAAGTTGGAGTGAGTGACAGAATGAGCTCCAATCTCTACCAATCCTGAAGCTATCACTTCTTTAAGCTGTGGCTGAGTCAGATAGTTACGCGTCGAGTCAACCAATCCTGTCGACACATAAAGCATCACCTTGATGTGGTATTTCTTAAGTATTGGTAAGACGTCAGTATAAAAATCCCGATAACCATCATCAAATGTAAAAATGATCGGTTTGGAAGGAAGCGCCTTTTTGCCGTCAAAATAGTCGATTAAATCACTCATGACTATCGGCTGGTAACCATGTGTCAACAAGGTATTAATTTGTGATTCAAAAATCTGGGGATTGATATTTAGGGATTGCCTAATAGTATCTCGTAAGTTCGTAACGATCTCGATATAATGATATAGCAGGATTGGCAGTTTTAACGGTGTGAGACGCCGTTTTTCTATTTCCAAAAGGTTTACAAACTGATCATAATTCTTCTGCAAATTGCTGGTCGCATGGTCTTGGGTAATCTTGATTTGTGACTGCAAAAATCCAAAAGCAAAAATAATAATTAATGTGACTAGAATAAACGGCAGAAGTAACGCCTGTTTTTTGCGTCGCGGACTTCTTTTCATGTTGTGGAAGCTGTTTTAAATAGTAAAGTAACCAACTTGTCCAAATTGGAGCGGCGGACGGGAATTGGACCCGCTACCTTCTCCTTGGCAAGGAGACGTTCTACCGGTGAACTACCGCCGCATGATAATTATTAATCGATAGTTGATAATTAAGAATTTCTTGTTAAAGAACTGGAATTATAAATTATCAATTATTAACTATCAATTTCTTATGTGCCAAGGACAGGAATCGAACCTGTATAACGTGTTTTTCAGACACGCGCCGTGACCGACTTGGCTACCTTGGCATAAGTGGGCCCGTGAGGACTTGAACCTCAGACCTTCACAATGTCAATGTGACGCTCTAGCCAGCTGAGCTACGAGCCCATTTTAATTTTAAAATCAGACATTTGTTCTGGTCTTACTAGACGCCCGAATCACCTTGGACCAAAACTTATGCTCATGCCTATATTCGCATTTTAGCAAAAAACTGGAGTTTAAGGAAGTTGTCGGCAGTTGACAAAGCTGTTTTCACCAGCCTACAATCAAAATAGACAGATATATATGGCCCTAAAGCCGGGATTATGGAATTTTATCTTTCCGACCTCTTGGGCGATGCAGTTATCAATCAAAGTAAAGAAAAAATCGGCACCGTCCTGGATTTTGTTATCACCGACATCAGCGCTACGCTTCCGCGCGTCCGGGGATTGGTCATTAAACGGGGAATCAACAAAGAAGCCGTTTTTATTCCGTACTCTGATTTATCAGTTATTTCCCCAAAATTAGTCAAACTCACTACCGACTTGGTCGATCTCACCCCATTTATCCAAAGAAATGACGAAGTCTTACTCGCAAAGGACGTTTACGATAAACAAATCGTCGATATCGATGACCGCAGGCTGACGCGGGCCAACGACCTACTGCTTGAGGAAGCCCATCATGTATTGGTGCTAAAAGGCGTGGATGTGAGTGTGGTCGGGATACTCAAACGTCTGAAAATACCCACTCCAGCCAATTTACTTAAACATAACATCATCGACTGGAAAGACGTCCAATTTTTGGGCGGACCTTCACCAATGAAATTTAAAATCCATTATAAAAAACTTGAGGCTCTGCATCCGGTGGATATCGCGCGCATCATTTTTGAAGGTCCGGGATATAAGCAGGGGAGCCGGGTCTTGGCTTCTCTCCAGGATCCGATCGCTGCCGACATCATCGAAGAGCTCTCACCCAAACTCCAACAAAATCTGATTGAGGCGATGAAACTCGATGATGTGGCCAACGTCATCAATCAAATGCCAGCACACAAGGCTGCTGACTTATTTGTGACCTTGGGAAGTGATTATTTTAAGAAAATACTACCACTCATGAGTCTAGCCAAGATCGAACAAATCAAATCTCTTCTTAATTATCCGGAATTCTCTACCGGTGCGTACATGACTACAGATTATGTGGCTATCCCCTCTGGTATGACTCTGGATCAAGTATTTACGCACTTATCCAAAATAGAACAATTACCGGATTTTATGCTCTATATGTATGTGTTGGAAAGTGAGTTCGCTAACAAACTGGTGGGAGTACTAAGTGTTTACGAACTTTTCGCCCAAGACAGAAGAAGTCGGGTGGAAACAGCGATGGTCAAAAATCTGATCGTCAGCCATCCTCAGGATCATATCAAAGACTCACTCAAAAAAATGCATCGTTACAATCTCTCAGCTCTACCTGTCATAAGCCGTAACAATGGTAATCGGCTCATCGGCGTCGTCACTTTTCGGGACGCGGTATCTTATTATTTACCAAAACGTTGGAAAGTCCGGATACGCCACGTTTTGCCCATTTTAGAATAAAAATATGTCAGAAAATAAGCTACCGGGAGCAAATTCACTATCTCTTAGGATGCGTAAATTTATTCCCTTGTCCTTTTTTACCTTGTTGGGTCCGGGTTTGGTAGCCACCGCTGCCGGAAATGACGCCGGCGGCATAGCCACTTATGCTGTCGCCGGAGCCAGCTTTGGCCTGAAATTTTTGTGGCTGATTATCCCGATCACGATCGCTTTATACATCGTCCAGGAAATGAGCGCCCGCTTGGGAGCTGCGACCGGCAAGGGTTTTTCGGACCTGATCCGCGAAAATTTTGATTTGCGTACGACCGTATTTATGATGGTTTTGCTCTTTGTGGCCAATGCGGCCGTGGTGGTCTCCAACTTTGCCGGCATGGCCGCAGCCTTTGAGCTTTTCGGTATCTCCAAATATATAAGTATCCCCATCATCACTAGCGTCATTTGGTGGTTGATCGTCAAGGGTACTTATAACAAGGTTGAAAAAGTTTTTATCGCCATGAGTGGGATTCTCTTGTCTTATATCATTGCAGCTTTTTTTGCCAAACCTGATTGGTCGGCCGTTACTCGTAGTATCTTCGTGCCCAGTTTTTCGACGCAACCAACGTATCTAGCGTTACTCGTAGCCTTTGTCGGCACCACGATTGCTCCCTATATGCAGATGTATGCCCAAAGCGCAGTAGTAGAACGCGGGATCACCATGAAAGACTATCGCACGGAAAAAATCGACACTTTTGTGGGCGTGTTTTTTTCCAATGTTGTAGCCCTATTTATCATCATCGCTACAGCCTTCACTTTGTTTCCGCGCGGAATTTCCATTGAATCAGCAGCAGATGCGGCTTTGGCCCTATCACCACTTGCCGGTAAATTTGCCGAGGTACTCTTTGGCTTGGGGTTATTGGGAGCTTCACTTCTGGCCTCGAGCGTCATTTCCTTGACCACGGCTTTTTCCGTCTGCAATGCTTTTGGTTGGGAGTCTGGTGTCAACCGATCATTGGAGGAGGCGCCGATTTTTTATGCCCTGTTTACGATTTTGATCGTAATGTCAGCCACCATCACCCTCACGCCTTCGATATCACTAATCAAGTTGTTACTCAACTTACAAGTACTAAATGGCATTCTCTTGCCCTTCGAACTGATTTTCATGATGAAACTTATCAATAAACATGAACTCATGGGCAAGCATACCAACGGCAAAATTTACAACTTGTTTGCTTGGGCCACGACTATCGGTGTCGGGGTGGCAGCGCTTCTGTATATCGTCAGCACTGCCCTAGCTTATTTCAACCGCGAGTGAATTCAGTTCTTCCCAGTAAAATTGTCATTCCCGTGAAAACGGGAATCTATTTATGAAGATCCCCGCCTTCGCGGGGATGACACTTATGAAGCTGTATTGGTAAAAACTGAATTCACTCTCAACCGCTGATTGACAATTGTCGGGGAAGGTTTATAATAAAATTACTTTTCGTCGGCATGAGACCTCACCAACCTCAAAGAGAAGCGGCGTCTGACCGTTAGAAAGATATAATTAAGACCACCAAAGTTGGATGGAACCTTCCGAGAATATCGGGATCCAACAAGAGGGTGGTTTTTTGTTGCAAGAAAGATCCTCCTCTTCGTAAAGAGCGAAGGTGAGGAGGAGTTAGCATAAATCAGAAAAACTCTAACTCCCCTTTGCCCCTCTTACGAAGAGGGGAAAAGAAAGATAGAAGGGAACACTATGAACCAACCTGATGAAAATTTAAAAGACCGCGATCACAAAAAACTTGGCAAGGAACTCGATTTATTCACCTTTTCCGATACAGTCGGCAAAGGTTTACCTTTGTGGACACCCAAAGGATCAGCTATAAGACGCGCGCTTGAGCGCTGGGTGGTGGATGAAGAAATCAAAGACGGCTATTTACACGTTTATACCCCAGATATCGCCAGTTTGAATTTGTACAAAAAGTCTGGTCATTATCCTTATTATAAAGATTCCATGTATGCGCCGATTGTGATTGACGATGAAGAGTATATGCTAAGACCCATGACATGCCCACATCATTTTGAACTTTATTTGAGTCGGCCACATAGTTATAAGGAGCTACCAGTGCGTTTTGCAGAACTAGCCAAACTTTACCGCTATGAAAAATCCGGAGAGCTCATGGGTTTACAAAGGGTCCGCTCGTTTTGTCTGGCCGATGCTCACATCATAGCCCGCCAAGATCAGGCCAAAGCGGAAATCAACCGTGTCTTGGATCTGATCGAGCGGTTTGCTACCACTCTCGGTTTGAAACCATATATAGACGATGACCATAAAGGCGATTATTATTACCGTTTATCTCTGGGAAATCGCGAAGACTCAAAAAAATATTTTAAGGATGACGCGTCCTGGGATTACGCTGAGAAAATTTTACATGAAGTGCTTATTGAACGAAAGAAAATTCATGTTGTCAGGGTAGATATAAAACAGGATGAAGCGGCATTTTATGGACCCAAAATAGATATTCAAATGTGGAACGTCAACGGCAAAGAAGACACGGCTTTTACCGTCCAATATGATTTTGTGATGCCCAAAAGGTTCAATCTCACTTATACAAATGAAAGTGGCCAGGAAGAACAAGCTATCGTTATCCACCGTTCGTCAATTGGGGCGATTGAGCGAATCATTGCCTTTTTGATTGAAAAATACGCTGGTAAATTCCCGGTGTGGCTGGCTCCGGTGCAAGTAAAGGTGATTCCGATTGCCCAGCGGCATAACGAGGCGGCTCAAAAGGTGCTAGTTGAACTCCAAAAGGCCGGCATCCGGGTCGAACTTGACGACCGTCAGGAACGGATGCAAGCCAAAGTCCGCGATGGGTCGTTGCAAAAAATCCCGTTTATGGCTATAATTGGGGACAAAGAAGCAGCGCTCGCGCCGCCATCTGTGGCGGTGAGAGGTCGGGAAGGCGAAAATTTTGGCCTCTTGACGTTGGGTGCTTTTTTAGAGAAACTTAAAACAGACATTGAAACCAAGAGGTAAATTCTATCGGCTAAACTATTTCATCCAGGCGCGTCAAGTGCGGCTATTGGATGAAACCGGCAAACAAATTGGTGTCGTCACCAAAGAAGAGGCCTTGCGCCTGGGACGGGAGGCAAGTAAGGATGTTGTTGAGATCGCCTCAAATGCCCAACCGCCGGTAGCTAAGCTTATTGATTTTAAGAAATTTAAATATCTTGAGGCCAAGAAAACTCGGGAAGAGAAGAAGAAACAGAAAAACGTCGGCGTCAAAGAAATCAGATTACGACCTTTTATCGGACAACATGACCTGGACACGAGGCTGGCACGGGCCAAGGAGTTTTTGACAGACGGAAATCAATTGAAGATCTCAATTCCTTTCCGGGGTAGAGAAATCACGCGTAAAGAATTTGGTCATGATGTCCTAAATCGCTTTTTAAGTGCGCTATCAGATATCAAAGTCGTGAGACCCGCTCATTTTGAAGGCAAAGTATTGATCGCCCAAGTGGTGGGGGACAAGAAGTCGCCCAAACCGTAAAAAGGACAAAACTTATGAAAACGAAAATGAAAACTAAGAAAATCGTCGCCAAACGCTTCAAAGTCACGTCTACCGGCAAACTCATGCGCGGCAAACAAAATGCCCGCCATTTGCGTTCGCACAAATCAAAAAGACAACTCAGAAAGTATAATGTTCGAGCACAGGTTTCCAAAGGACTGGAACAAACGGTGAGAATCTTTTTACCATACGGATAATTGATGCCAATATACGAATTGGTACTAATGATACAAATGCAATTTTATTAGTATAATTAGTATGCATTAGTATATTTGCATCGCACAAAGAAATACTATGTCTAGAGTCAAACGAGGTTTAACATCACATGCGAAACATAAAAAAGTTTTGCATCTAACCAAAGGCTATCGGATGACGCGTAACCGATTGATCAAGGTCGCCCGCGAGTCTATGCTTCATGCCGGAGAATATGCCTTTGCCGGCCGCAAGCTCAAAAAGCGGGATATGCGGCAACTTTGGGTATCGCGCATCAATCAGGCGGTTTCACGAATGGACCTCAAATACAGCTTGTTTATACATGCTTTGAAGAAAAGTGATATCCAGCTCGACCGCAAAATACTGGCTGATCTGGCTATTAACGATCCGCATGTGTTCAAGATCATCGTAGACAAAGCCAAGCAGCAGTTGAACTGATCCCGACTACATCTGAAATATAAAAGGTGTCGGGATCATCCTGAAAAGCCGCAGCTGATTCAGGATCCAAAACCGAGATAACTCGATCTTGACTAAATTTGATACAATAGAAATATATAAAAATATGATGACCAATCGCGCCAATCAATTTTTCTTTTTTAACTCCTTAATCGGGAGGCTGGTTGGCGGTAAGAAAATCAAGATGTAAAAATCAAAAATAAAAATTAAGCCAACAACAGCTCCCGCAAGGGAGTTTTTTTGTGGTAACTATTTGCAATTAACCACGATACTTACCAACTGGCAGTCCGGCCGGACTCGAGTTTGGGAAGTAATAAAGAAAATTTGCGACTTTTTGAAAATGAAAGGAGGTGAAAATATATGGCAGTAGAAAATAAACCATCTATTACAAACGGCTTAGCAAGATTAGATATTAGGGCTCAAACCATACTTGGTGGTGACACAGTACCACCAGTTGAATCCGCTGGAATTCCAGTTGTAAGGGATGTAGGTCGACCACCTGCACCTAGAAAAGCATCTGGAGACCGCGCTATTCCTGATTGGATGAGACTTGGAGATAATTATGGATTCTAAATTTATTGAGCAGAGAGGTAGGCTCGTAACCTCGCGATTCGTAGTCTGCCTCTCTGCTTGCACGATTATAAACCAAAACGTACAATAGTACCAAGTCGTCATTGCGAGCCTGCCTGCCGGCAGGCAGGGAGCGTAGCGACGAAGTCTGGCGAAGCGAGATCTGGCTCCGCCAGACAATCTTAAACTAACGAGATTGACGCGCTCTCCCGATATCCATCGGGATTGCTCGCAATGACACAATTCTTATGACTAAACTTGTTTATCTCACCGATAGTTACAAAAAAACTTTGGTAAGTAAAATTTCCACAATTACCAAGCAGGGCAACCAGTGGGAAGTGATTTTACCGGAAACTATTTTTTATCCCCAAGGCGGCGGCCAACCTAGTGATCGGGGAGAGATAGTCGGCAAACACGGAAAACTGATCGTCACTCATGTCCGAATGCGTGATCAAGATGTGGTACATGAAGGTAAACTCAACGGCCACTTGAAGACCGGCGAAACCGTCACCGCCCACATTGACTGGACTTCACGTTTCGACCATATGCGCTGGCATAGCGCAGGCCACGTCCTTCACGAAATCATCATCCAGACAGTACCCGGACTTACTCCAGCCAAAGGCGAACACGGCAAACACGCTTTCATCGAGTATCGTGGTGATATCAACCCCAGACTCAAAGAGACCTTGGAAAAACAGACTAACATGCTGATTGCTGAAGGCCGACCAATACATACCGAAATGGTGAGTTTGGAAGATTTAAAAAAAAGAGTTAGTTGGGTACCGGAACATTTACCCAAAAACAAGCCGCTAAGGATTTTACAAATATCCGGCTTTGCTCCGACTCCTGACGGCGGTACCCAAGTCAAAAATACGTCGGAAATCGGCCAGATTTTTGTCTCTGAAATCGAACAGTTGGGAGAAACTGTCCGCGTCCATTACCATGTCTCTGACTTAACCAAAGCGCCGATTCAACCAGCGATTAAACCAAGTGCGGCTCCAACAAATCAAATCACTTTGGATGCTTTTCGCTCGCTCCTTTTGGAAATGCAAAATCAATTGCTCGAGTTGGTTTCTAAAACAGCCTCTACTCAACTGGAGCAATTAAAAGTCAATTATTTCGGCAGCCACGGGATAGCTACCCAACTTATCAAGCAACTCAAAGACTTACCCCAACTAGATAGGAAAACCGCCGGAATACTCGTCAATGAATTTAAATCCAGTGTTGATCAGGCATTTACTCAACAACTGAATAACGCCACTACCAAAGAAGTCTGGTTTGATGTAAGTCTTCCCGGAATCCTCCCTCCTGAAGGGCATCTGCATATCGTCACTCAAGCCATCATAGAAATCACGCGGATATTTGAGCGGATCGGTTTTAGTCGTGTCCGGCACCCGGAAGTCGATTGGGACTATTACGCTTTTGAATCACTCAACATGCCCCCCGATCATCCGGCCAGAGATGAATGGGAGACGTTCTTTATTGACCATAAATTTCCCTCTCCTCTTAAAGGAGAGGGTCAGGGAGAGGTCCATAAGGGAAAAATAGTTCTTACTCCCCACACTTCCAATGGCCAGGTGCGCGAAATGGAGAAAGGGAAGCTGCCAATTCGGATGATCAATATCGCCAAATGTTACCGCCGCCAATCAGATGTCTCACATGTGCCGATGTTTCACCAATTTGAAGGCCTATTTGTAGATAAAAATGCATCTATCGGCGACCTCAAAGGCGTCATGGATTATTTCTTTAAACAATACTATGGTCCTGATAGAAAATCGCGGCTCCGGCCTTTTCATTTTCAATTTACCGAACCGTCTTTTGAAGTGGATATCAACTGCGGCGTGTGTTTGGGAAAAGCCCACCTGCCGGACGGGCAGGGTTGCAAACTTTGCAAAGATGGTTGGTTAGAGTTGGGTGGAGCTGGCATGGTGCATCCCAATGTTTTAAAAGCAGGCAAAATTGATCCAGATAAATACAATGGCTTTGCTTTTGGTTGGGGAGTGGAACGGGTAGCGATGATGAAATCCGGTACCCAACTAGACGACATCCGACTTTTGTATAGTAATGATTTGAGATTTTTGGAACAATTCTAGTAAATTATCCAATAATCAAATTATCCAATTCTCAAATAATATTGGATAATTGGAAATTGGATAATTGGAAATTGGATAATTATGAATATTTTAATTCCGGATAGTTGGCTTCGAGAATTTTTGGAAACCGCAGCTACTCCCAAACAAATCAAGGAGTATTTGTCACTTTGCGGTCCATCAATTGAACGGATCAACGAGGTGAGTGGCGAAACTATCTATGATGTGGAAGTCACGACCAATCGCCCTGACTCCATGTCAGTTTTTGGTGTGGCTCGCGAAGCCGCCGCCATACTTCCGCGTTTTGAAATCGCCGCAAAACTTGCCAATGACCCATATCACAAATCACTAGACGCTAGACGTTATACACTAGACGCTTCTTTAAAACTCAATATCCAAACCGATCCCATTCTCAATCCGCGTTGGGTGTCAGTCGTTATTGATAATGTCACGGTCAAACCTTCTCCTGATTGGCTGCAAAAAAAAATAGAATTAACTGGAATTAGATCACTAAATAATATTGTTGACATCACCAACTATTTTCTACGCGCTTATGGCCAACCAGTACACGCTTTTGACTTTGCCGAAATTAAACCTAACGCAGAGGGAATCCCCACCATGATCCTTCGCGCTTCCCAAAAAGGAGAAAAGCTCACAACTCTTGACGGCAAAACCCACTCACTTCCGGGCGGAGATATCGTGATTGAAGATGGAGCCGGTCGTCTCATTGATTTATGTGGCATCAGGGGCGCAGAAAATTCAAGTATAAAATCGATAACTAAAACCATAGTTCTATTTATGCAAACTTATGATCCCGTCAGGATCCGTAAAACCTCAATGGCTTTGGCTCTTCGCACCGAGGCAGCGACTCTTTTTGAAAAAGGACTTGATGAGGAATTGGTGCTTCCCACCATGCTTGACGGGATGGAAATGGTGAAGAAATTGGCCGGTGGAGAAGCAGCAAGTCAAATTTATGACATTTACCCAAAACCTTATGCACCATACCAAGTTTCTGTCGATCGAAAAAAAGTCGATGCATACATTGGAAAAAAATTGAGTAATCAGGAAATTAAGGAAATACTAACGCCGCTTGGATTGGAAGTTGCATTCAATAAAGCTGTCATTCCCGCGCAGGCGGGAATCCGTAATAAGAAAGCGGATCCTCACTTTCGTGAGGATGACAATATGGTAGTCACCGTTCCCTCTTTCCGCCGCGATATCAAAATCGATGTCGACATTATTGAAGAAATCGCCCGGCTTTACGGTTATCACAACGTGACCCCAACTTTGCCTGACACTCCACCACCTTTTTCCGAACCTAATAAATCACTTCAATGGGAAGAAGATATCAAAATCAGACTCAGAGATTGGGGTTTTACCGAAACTTATACCTACTCGATGATTTCTGAAGAATTAATGGATATTTTCGGACTTGATAAATCTAAAGCATTTAAAATCAGTAATCCTTTATCCAGTGAATGGGTCTACATGCGACCAAGCTTGTGGCCAAGCATTTTAAATTGTGTCAAACAAAATTTAAACCTGCACCCCTGTTTTAAAATTTTTGAATTGAGTATGCGTTATGTTTTTAATCCCGATGACCTTCCGTATGAAAACCCCACGATACTTATATGTTGGACAGGAGAACGCTTTTTGGAAGCTAAAGGAGTTGCGGAAAGTATTTTGGACTTATTTGGAATTTCGACTAATGATGTCATCCTGAACTCGTTTCAGGATCCCAGAAAGATTCCGGATCAAGTCCGGAATGACGTATTAAAAAATTGGTACGATGACCGTCACTTAAGTTTCGGAGATTTTGGGTCCCTAGGTTTAGTCAACTCGCAACTTTTAACAAAACTGGAGATCAAAACTCCAATTACAGTTCTCGAGTTAGAATTTGCCCAACTTGTAAAAAGCGCTCAAACGACTAAAAAGTACCATCCCATTCCCAAATATCCTGCGGTAATAGAAGATATGACTTTTGTTTTGCCGGCAAAAACTCCACTGGGAGAAATAATTGCAGCGATCAAAAATCAATCACCGTTGGTTTATGAGGTCCAACTTATTACTGAATATCAGGATACAGCAACTTTCAGAATCCACTATTTAAATCCGGATAAACAAATCACCGATAGCGAAGTGATCGCATTACGTACTCAACTGAAAGAAATGGTCGACAAAACCTTCAACGCAAAATTAAGGGGTTAATATAATTCCTCTTCTGTGATTAGCCGAGGATATCGAAGCAGTTATCCCTCTCCTTTGTAAGGAGAGGATAGGTGAGGTAGATAAGTAATGAACAAAAAGAGAACTTTGACTCTAAAAGGAGATCCTCAAAACCTCCCTTTTAAGCGATACCTTAAACAAAATTTGACCTATCCTGAAAGGCTACTTTGGAATAAACTGCGTAACAGACAACTTGGGTACAAATATAGAAGGCAACACGGCATTGGATTATATATTTTAGATTTCTACTGTCCTGAACTAAAATTGTCAATCGAAATAGACGGAGTAACGCACGAAACTTCCCTTCAAATCTATAACGACATCAGAAAAACTTCGTTTCTTGAAAAATTAGGTGTTACAGTTATTCGTTTTTATAATAGCGAGGTAGTATGCAATTTAGAAGGAATTATAGAAAAGATTGTCGAAATCCAAAATAAATTAAAGGTTTGAATACTTGTTTTCTACCGCCTCCAACTCCTCCTTATAAAGGAGGAGAGTTGTTTATAGCAACAATGGCGATGCCGAAGGTGAAGGCGTTGGAGCAACTGCACTATCCCAAGCTACCAATACTCCGATTTTGACCTCGCCGGTGGTTTCTTTTCCGCGATTGTCTTTGGCCGTCATTTTGATCGTGTACGTCCCCGTATTTAAGTTAAAAACCCGGGAATAGCTATTGGTACCGGTGACTTTGTCCGAAAAAGCTTGCGTACCCGAAATCTCCACATTTATTTCCGAAATCGAGTCGGAACTAAAAGCTTCACCGGCGACTTTTACATCGTGATCATCATACTGTTTTTTATCCTGCGGATCGGTGATATTCATGACGACTGTATCCAACCGGTCGCCTGAGGTCTCGGTCGGCGGATGGTATTTGGGATCAGATTGAGTTTTGAGCCATTCATCAATACCTTCCTGCCAACGGTTTTTCCCATCAGTTGAAACGAGATCAGTTTCGGAAAAGACGATAAATTCTTTTTCGTCATATGCCCCACTGGCTATTTCAATGTCATTGGCCAATTTACCGTTATTTTTGGAAATTTTGAGCTTTTTGTAAATGGATCCCACTGCGGTTGGTTCAGTCCCTTTGATAAAAACCTCTTTACGAGTAGGAAATTCCGGTCGCGGCAAACCGCCGCCAAAACTATCAATGTCCATCTCGACAATATTGTCCGATCGGACAAACGGTTCATCCGGCAGATTTTTGATCACTTCGCGGATGATCCGGTTCCAGATCGGGGCGGCGCCAGTCACACCCGATGCTAGCGACGGATGCATCGGACTATTGTCATTATTACCTACCCAAGTACCCACGATCCGCGAGCGCGTACCGCCAACTGTCCAGTTATCACGTTTGTCATCGGTAGTTCCGGTTTTGACAAATGCATTTTTGCCGGTGACTGCCAGGTATGAATTCTCGCCAAACTCTAGTACCCGAGCGCCGTTGTCGGATAAAATATGCGTGATCAAATAAGCAATATCCGCATCCATCACCCGTTTACCACTGGTAGTTTTGTATTCAAACAAGGTTTTTCCTTTTTGATCACTCACCTTCAGGATCGCGATCCTGTCATGTCTAGTGCCTCCGGTAGCTAATACACCGTAGGCTCCCGCCAGATCAATAAGTTTTACTTCCCCTCCTCCTAAGGTGACTGACAAACCAAACCGCGACAGGTTCTCCTGTGTTGGTTCGAGTGTGGTCAATCCCATGTCATAAGCTTGAGTTAGCATATTTTTCACTCCGGCCAAAGCCAAAGTTTTGACCGCCACCATGTTGATCGAGTTACCCAATGCATAGCGCATCTGCATCGGGCCGTGCCATTTGAGATCGTAGTTTTTGGGTGAGTAATCTTTTTGGCCCGCACCGCCAGGAAATTTAGTCTCCACATCCATGACGATTGAGGCCGGGGTATAGCCATTTTTGAAAGCGACCGCGTAGGTGATGGGTTTGAGGGCCGATCCTGGCTGTCTCAGACCCTGGGTGACGACATTAAATTTGGCGCCAGCCGAATCAGTCGCCGAATAGTCTTTACTGCCAACCATAGCCAAAATTTCCCCGGAATTTGGGTCCAAAACAATGGCTGCCCCATTTCCAACCCGCAGATTTTTGGCTTTCTCCACTTCTTCTTTGACTATTTGTTCGACTTTTTCTTGGAGCTTAAGATCGAGTGTGGTATTTACTCGCAATCCGCCTTCTTCCACCAATTTTTGGCCAAACTGCTGCTCTAAAAGTTCGCGGACATAAGTCACGAAGTGAGCCGCTTTAAACTCGTCATTGCCACCGGGAAAAGTCAGTTCGGTCAGTTGTTTTTTATAATCAGCTTCCTGATCTTTGGTGATATATCCATCTTCACGCATGCGGCGAATCACTTGTTCGGTACGCCATTTGTATGCATCTTTTTCACCCGTAAATGGCGAGTATTTAGTCGGTGTTTGAGGGAAACCTGCCAACACCGTCGCCTCAATTGGAGTGAGATCCTTGGCTTTTTTATTGAAGTAGTACTGGGCCGCCGACTCAATCCCATAAGTCGTACTCCCATATGGCGCCTCATTTAAGTACATTTGTAAAATTTCGTCTTTGGTATATTTGCGTTCGATCTGGATCGATAGAATAAATTCCTTGATTTTCCGGGGAAGGGTGCGCTCACCGGTGAGAAGTACGTTTTTTACCAGTTGTTGAGTCAAAGTCGATCCGCCTTCAAGTTTCCTGAAGAAAACGATATTAAAAATGGCCCGCAGCATACCCTTAGCTGAAAACCCCTCATGTTTGTAAAAATCTTTGTCTTCGATAGCTACAGTAGCCTGTTTCAAAACCTGCGGCATTTCCTCAAATGTGACCGGAATCCGGTTTTGATCACGAAAAATGTCATAAATCGGTTCGTTGTTGCGATCATAAATGATCGTTGACAATCCTTGAGAACGCCGGACCTTGTCCGGACGGGGTAAATCTTTGGCATACCACGCAAACAATATCCCCGTCATAAATACGCCGATAAGTAAAATCAGGAAAAAACCAGTGGCCAAAAAGGTGAGAAATTTGATCCGGGTCAAATGTTCGCGTCTCGAAGTACCGGTGATCCGCTGCAACTGCCGCCTCTGGAATATTTCAAACATAGGCAAATTGTAACAGTACCTGCTGTTTCTCGCAAATTGACAAATTAAACAGTCATGTTATCATGACATTATCTCTTTTATGAGACAATATACGTTGGCGCAGCGCAAATCTTTAGCTGACTTTTTTAACATGATCGCTGTGGCCTGGTTTACAGCCGGAATAATATCTCCTTTCTTTATCATATCAAAAACGATCATTGAATTGCTGTTATATCCGATTGCCGGGATAATTCTAACTTGGCTCAGCTTATTAATTTCATTATATTTACTTAAAGACATAAAATCATGATTCGACTCAGTTTTGAAAATGCATATTTTTTAGCCGTAATTATATCCAGTATATTTTTGATAGGAATATATTTTTATATTCGAAACAAAAGGTAATTGTATGAACCCATTAGCTATAATAGCCATTGTGTTAGCTTTAGTCGGAATATACATAGTCAACTCTGGCTTTAAAGAAAAACCTTGACACGATTTGATATAATACTTACACAATTTGAAAAAGCGTTGACGGAGACGAAGTAGGCGAGATTGAGTGACACTAGAGAGGAAGCGGATGGTGCAAGCTTCCCGAATCATTCAAACCGAAATACCCTCCGTTAGTCCCGAAGTGACGCTCTTGCGACGCGAGGCTGTAAGCCTCGGGAGCAAGTAAGTCTACTTCTGGGGCTGAGCTGACTCCCCAAATTAGTAAGGAGATCCGGGTAAGCCCGTGATAGCAGAAAAGCTTTGTCGCCCCGCTAAACGGGGTGGAGAAGCTCCAATGAGGCTAAGGTATAACCGACCTCCGGTCGGTTTTTTAGTGGCTGAAGCTACTAATTCTTAGCAAAGCAAGGTGGTACCGTTTTCGACGTAACGTTGAAAGCCCTTGTAGATTTCTCTAAGCAATTAGAGAAGTTTGCAAGGGCTTTTTTGGGAGGTGAAACTATATGGAAAACGAACAAGACGTCTGTCGATTTATCGGAATTAAAGGACAATGTCAAATAGCAAAAGCTGTAAACCCAAAACCTAGTAGAAGCAGCGAAATTGGGGCAGTAACAAAAGGTGGACTGGTCTGTAGCGCCAAAAACGATCCGGTGCGGCAAGCTACTTGTGACTGTTTTGTCCCAAGACAACAAATTAGCCGCACCAAATGGTTAGAAGATTTTCAAGAAGGATAAGCATATGAGTTTAGATCATGAATTAAAATCAGAAGCTCAAAAGGGCATTGAGGCTCATTTGATAAAACGGGTTCTTTCAGAAACCTGTCGTAAGCATGCAAACAGCATAGTAGATGCAGATATTGCTTTTGAACCTAAAGGCACAAACGTCTTTGTGGGTATTGGACTTGCGACCCAAAATAGGATTTCTGCAGGGTTGGGACTGGGTATCATACCCATGGCTTGTGTCGCCGCGGATATTCAGGCAGACATGCGAAGGATGGGATTAGCTTCTTCCCTGGTAGTCCTCATCGCCGACCAGCATGCCTTGGCCAAACATTCGGATCCGCCTAAAACAGCTGAGATTCACCGCGTGGCAGAATCAGTACAAAAATCTGCTGAAAGACTATTCGGATTTTTAGGAGTTGCGGTACAAATCATCACAGCCACAAATTATTTGTGGCCGAATATTGATGGAGGTTATGTCGCAAGAGAAACTACTGACATCGTCCACGCACACGAAAGTTTGGGTTGCGGCATAAAAGTTGGTTGGCAAACAAACCGTAAACCGCTTCACGGAGGTGCACCTCTTAGAGATGAACGCTGGTTTGATGCTCAAGCCAAAACCATCGCAGGCACTCGGTTAGAACACATGTCTTTTGTAAGAACTGCCGAATGGATGAGTCGCAAAACACAGTTAGATCCCAAAAGTTTACCAAAAAAAAGCACTCGAATAGTCGAGCAGTTCAGACCTATTCCGTACGGCGAAACAGAAGTGATTCGAAAACAAATATCAATCAATACTAGCCCGCAACACTTACCACTGCCACCATACATCGGAGAACCCGGATTTCACTTAGGTCTCCCTATGCGAGTTGCGGAATTAGTGCAAAAAGAAGAGGTAACCAACCTGATCGTAAAAGCACTTTCAGGATTTGATAGCACACTCAAAAAAACGCTAAGAGTACAAACAAAAACTGCAAAGTGGGAATTGCTGCAGCGGCTGATCGATGCCTGCGCAGCAAGTTAGGAGTTGTATGGACACGAATGATAACTTTAAATTTTGGCAGCAACATAAAACATCTAGTTATGTACATTTCGCCAGGAAAACCAAGCTGCATCACTTTAACATGGGTGAATTTTTATTGGCAAAACACGCAATTGCCTATCCAGATCCTACTCAGCACGCTTTAAAAACTGAGTTTTCGAGACTATGGAAAGTGAATCCTGACTGGCTCAGTCTCGGTTGTGGTAGTGATGAGATTATTGAAACAATACCTAGGATTTTCTTAAATTCTGGTGACACCGCTTTAGTTGTAACACCAACATTTTTTCGCTTCTTAGATGCCACACGTAAAATAGGTGCCAGTGTAATTGAAATTGCTACGGAAAAGGAGAAGGGCTTTAACGTTACAGAAATGACTATCTCAGATATCATCAGAGTCACACACGAGAAAAATGTCAAGCTTATCTGGCTGTGTAATCCTAACAACCCGACTGGTAACATCATCCAGGAATCCCTAATAGCTAAACTCGTGAACTCAATCAAAACGCTAGTAGTGATTGATGAGGCTTTTTTCGGCTTGTCACCCATATCAAATATGATGCGCCTGCTCGTTTCAACTCGCAACAATATTATTTTGCTACGTTCCATGTCTAAAATTGATGGACTGGCGGGCTTGCGCATAGGCATCGCTATTTCGAATAGCGAAATAATAAAAGTTTTTGAAGAGTGGCGGTTACCATTTAATATCCCTAAATTATCTCTTGATTTTGCGGTTAATCATCTCAAAAATATTCGCAAACTTAAGCCAAATACAAAATTTATCAATCACGAGAGAACTCGTATTCTTGAAAGCATCCGACTCTCGAAACACTTAAAACTTGGGGGACAATCTCAAACTAGTATTTTTCTACTCAGACATAAAAAACAAAATTTGTTTGACCTACTTCTTAAACAAGGCATATTGGGTGCAGATATGAGCAATACCCCAGGTTTGGAAAGATTAGGTTTTGTGCGCCTAACTATCAAATCAAAAAGAGAAAACGATTTCCTTTTGATGACACTTAGAAAAATTGATGCCTGTGTGATATAGTAAAGGAAATATATGGACGCAATTGAGACATTACTGACTCGTGGGGTTGACAAAATTTATCCCAGCCGCGACGAACTGGAAAAAATGTTGCGTAGCGGCAAAAAGCTGAAGCTTTACCAGGGCTTTGATCCGAGTGGTGCCAACTTGCATATCGGACATGCAGTGGGACTGCGGAAACTGCGTCAATTTCAAGATTTAGGCCATAAAGTTATTTTTCTTATCGGCGATTTCACTGGAATGATCGGGGATCCCTCCGGAAAAAAAGACGCCCGCAAACCTTTGACTCAGGAACAAGTACTGGCAAATGCCAAAGACTATAAGCTGCAGGCTCAAAAAATATTACGTTTTGAGGGACCAAATGCAGTTGAAATCAAATTCAACTCCGAATGGAATAAAAAGCTAAATTTTGAGGAAGTTTTACGCTTGGCCAGTCAATTTAGCGCCCAACAAATGTTGGAAAGAGATATGTTTCAAAACCGGTTGAAAGAAGGTAAAGAAATTAGTCTTGTTGAATTCTTATACCCAATTATGGTCGCTTACGATGCAGTGGCGATGGATGTGGATCTCGAAGTGGGAGGCACAGACCAAACGTTTAATATGTTGGCTGGGAGAAAACTTCACCGACATAGACTGAACAAAGAAAAATTTGTGATGACAGTACCGCTTCTTACCGATTCAAGTGGCAAAAAAATCGGCAAGACCGAGGGAAATGTGATTGGTATCACGGATGACCCCAATGATTTTTATGGCAAAATCATGTCTCTGGGAGATGATGCTATCATACCCTGTTTCACGCTGCTGACCGATCTGCCGTTAGTCGAAATCGAACACGTAAACCAGGCAATGAAGAGCGGAGAAAATCCGATGACATTTAAGTCCAAGCTTGCTTGGGAACTGACTAAACAGTTTAATTCCGAAACTGCCGCCCACCAAGCCCAAGCCCATTTTGTGACCACTTTTCAAAAGGGGAAAATAAGTGAAACTCTGGATGAATTAGCGATAAGTCAACTGCCGTCTCAACCAATCTCAATTACTGACCTTTTGCTTTTGACCAAGTTTGCCAGCAGTAAATCCGTAGCCCGCAGATTGATTGAACAAGGAGCGGTCGAAATCGACCAGACAGTGGTCGACATCGTAAATACCAACGTCACTCTCAAACCGGGCATGACGATGAGAGTAGGGAAGAAGAGATTTCTCAGGTTCACCTGAGAAAAATTATCCAATTCTCAAATAATCCCTGCCTTGCCGGCAGGCAGGCAATTATCCAATCATCAAATATATTGGATAATTTGAAATTTGATTATTGGTATTTGTTGGATAATTACTATGCATTGGTTTCGTAAACACGAAAAATTGGGGAAAATTTTGATAATTATCGCCTCACTGGCTCTGGTTGTGAGTTCCCTCTTGCCGTTTATAATATACCTCCGATAATATGGATTGGCACACACCAGTCAGATTTGTTCCCGGCATTGGCCCGATTCTGGCTACCAAACTCGAAAAGTTGGAAATTTTTATTGCCGGTGATTTATTGACCCACATACCCTTTCGCTACGAAGATTACAGCGTGATTTCAAAAATTGCCAATCTCCAAGCCGGAGAGACGGTGACGGTCATCGGCCAATTTACAACGCTTAAAAATGCCTATACCAAGCGCGGTTTCAACTTGCAAAAAGCCGTAATTACAGATGAAACCGGAAGCCTGGATGTCACTTGGTTTAACCAGCCCTTTTTAGTCAAAACTTTTAATAGCCACGCTGGCCTTGTCGCTTTAGTTGGAAAAGTGGACATGAATGGGTTTAAATTGGTACTACCATCGCCCCAATACGAAATAGTCAAACCCAATACTCCGCTTATTCACTCCGGCAGGATTGTCCCGATTTACCCGGAAACTGCAGGCATCACTTCCAAGTGGTTGCGCACGCGGATTTTCTCATTGCTTGAGACTTCAATCACACATGAATATTTACCCACCACACTTATTAACACTCTGGGATTTATAAGTTTCCCAGACGCGCTCTCAACTATCCACTTTCCTAAATCTTTAAATCAAGTCGAAGCCGCCCGAAGGCGACTGGCCTTTGATGAATTATTTATCAGACAGTTTGAGGCCCTCATGAAACGCCGCGAGTGGAATAAACACATTTTAACCAAACCTTTGCAGATTAATGAACAGAGGTTGCAGAAATTAATTGCGTCTTTGCCTTTTACCCTAACTCCAGCGCAAGAAAAAGTAATCGACCACATTATCGCTGATTTAAAATCAAATAAACCCATGAACCGTTTGCTCCAGGGCGATGTCGGCTCTGGTAAAACCGTAGTGGCAGCTATAGCCATGTATATCACCTATCTGAATCAGGGAAAATCTCTAATCATGGCTCCGACTGAAATTTTGGCCGAACAACATTATCAAACATTAAATGAATTTCTCACTCCATCTGGAATCAAAGTAGGAATCCAAACGGGGTCAAAAAAAGATATTAAGCCCTCCTCACCTCCCCTTAAATTAAGGGGAGGAAGGGTGGGGTTATTTGACGTCCTCGTCGGCACCCACGCGCTTCTTGAAAAAAAAGTCAAACTTGATGATGTCAAACTAGTCGTGATTGACGAACAGCACCGGTTTGGAGTCAAACAAAGATCAATCCTTCGCGAAAAGGGGGAATCACCCCATGTTTTGACCATGACTGCGACCCCAATTCCGCGAACTGTGGCCCTCACTCTGTATGGCGATTTGGATTTATCAGTCATTGACCAAATGCCCAAGGGCAGAAAAACTATCAAAACTTGGGTAGTGTCTCAAATAAAACGGGCCGCAGCCTATGGCTGGATCCGAACTCAAGTCAAAAATACTTCGCAACAAGCTTTTATAGTCTGTCCCTTTATTGAACCATCCGAATCTATAAGCACGGTTAAAGCTGCCACCCATGAATTTAACCATTTGCGTGCGGATGTTTTCCCGGATTTACGCCTCGCCTTACTTCACGGCAAACTGACTTCCCGACAAAAACAAACTGTTTTAACTGACTTCAGACACGGTAAATATGATATTTTGGTCTGCACACCGGTAGTTGAGGTAGGTATTGATATTCCTCAAGCCACCATCATGCTGGTTGAGGCAGCCGAGCGTTTTGGCCTCGCCCAACTCCACCAACTTCGAGGCCGAGTAGGCAGAAGTGATACCCAATCCTATTGCTTATTATTTACTTCAGAGAACACTTCTCAAGCTTTGGGACGCCTAAAACATCTCGAAACAGCAGCCACAGGGGCAGAACTCGCCGAACTTGATTTTAAAATTAGAGGCCCGGGCCAAATATATGGTCTGGCTCAACACGGCCGTGACCAACTCAAAATAGCTACATTTGGAGACTTGCAACTTATCGAATTGGCCAGGATTGAGGCGCAAAAGCTGTTTGCAGCTGACTCAACCCTTAGTCAACTCCCACTCTTGAAAGAGCGCGTGAGATCAGGTAAAATAGGGGAAATAGTACCGGATTAAATTATCCAATTCTCAAATAAATACCAATTATCCAATAAGTACCAATAAATTGGATAATTTGAAATTTGATGATTGGATTATTGGATAATTATTATGGCACCTTTACCCAAACGCAGACATTCATCAAGGAGACAGGCCAAACGGACTCGGGCTCTAAAACTGGACCAGGTCACGCTAGTCAAATGCCCGCAGTGTAGTGAAATGACCACCCCACATCAGGTCTGTCGCAATTGTGGCTATTACGCCGGTAAACCGATAATTATCAAAAAAGAGAAAAGCAAAAAATAACCTTCAGCCATCAGCTGTCAGGGAAATTTATCTAACTCTGAAAGCTAATAGCTGACTGCTGACAGCTGAAACATGAAAACTTCTCAAGATCCCAGACACAAACAAAGAACCCAAATCGTGAAGGACTTGTTTGCCCAAAGTTATCACAAACAAGCCTTTACTTCTCCCAAAACTCCCCAAATCCTCGCCCGTCTATCCGAAATCGATCCGCAAATCCAGTCTGCCGCTCCGGAGTGGCCGCTCGGCAAGGTGGCCAAAGTGGATCTCGCGATATTAAGACTGGCCGTATACGAACTGACGCTCACGAAACAAGAACCACCTAAAGTCATCATCGACGAAGCAGTGGAACTTGCCAAAGAGTTCGGTAGTGAGACTAGCAGCAGTTTTATTAACGGCGTTCTGGGAACCATCATAAAAAAAATGACTAATTCCTAATTTCTAATGCAAATTACGAAATATTAGCCTTGTCATTGCGAGGAATGAAATGACGAAGCAATCCCGATTGAATCGAGATCGCCACGGTCGCTAACGCTCCCTCGCGATGACAAACTATTACTAATTTTAGCTTCGTAATTTCGTGATCGCATTAGATATTTTAAAGATATGGATCATTTTAAACCATTACTAGACAAACTTGGTATCCAATTTAAAAATCCAAACTTACTCATCGAAGCCTTTACCCACCGTTCTTATCTAAATGAAGCCGGTAAGGACCGCCATTCCAATGAGCGGCTGGAATTTTTGGGCGATGCGGTTTTGTCGTATCTGGTTTCCCACCACCTGTTTCAAAATTACCCAACCCATCCGGAGGGACTTTTGACCAATTTAAGATCGACTATCGTCAAAACCGAAACTTTGTCCGATATTGCTGGAAAACTCAATTTGGGCAACTACCTTTTCTTAAGCCACGGCGAGGAAAAAGGCGGCGGCAGAGAAAATCCGTCTCTTCAAGCTGATACTTTTGAAGCATTGTTGGGAGCCATTTTTCTGGACCAAGGGATCGGTCAGGCTGAAGTCTTTTTAGAGACTATCCTATTCCCCAAAATTCCGGAAATCATCAGCAGTCAACTCCACACCGACTACAAAAGCAAGTTACAGGAAGTAGTTCAAATGACCTCGGATATGCCTCCCACCTACAAAATCGTCAAAACCGAAGGTCCCGATCATGCAAAACTTTTTTGGGTGACGGTGGTAGTTGACGGTAAGCCTCACGAAGTCGGTTCCGGACGCAGTAAACAGGAAGCCGAGCAGGACGCAGCAGCCAAAACCCTTGAGAAAATGGGGAAAATATAGTAGAATTGTAGTTTACAGTAAGCAGCTTGCAGTTATTTACTGCGAACTATGAACTACAAACTGTGAACTAATATGGCTCTTAAAATTCGCTTACAACTCACAGGCAAACGCAACGCCCGCACCTTTCGGGTAGTGGCAGTTGACGAATCAGCCAAAAGAAACGGTAAAGTAGTGGAACTATTAGGCTTTATCAATCCTTTGACCAAACCTGTGACCAAAGGTATTAACGCCGAACGCCTAGCCTATTGGCAAAAACAAGGGGCTCAAGTAACACCGGCGGTCAAAAAGTATCTATGAAGGATTTAGCCTTGTTCTTACTACATTCTCTGGTGGATGATGAAGCGGCGGTCGAAATCACCGAAACCGAATCGGATTTGGGCGGAGTCACCTTAACTATAAAAGTCGCCAAAGAAGATATGGGTCGGGTGATCGGCCGCGACGGCAAAGTCATCCGTTCCATAAGAGATGTGATCAAAATTTTAGCTTTGAAACTCAATAAACACGTGGATGTGGTACTCGCAGAATAATTATCCAATTCTCAAATAATCCAATTATCCAATCATCAAATATATTGGATAATTTGAAATTTGATTATTGGTATTTATTGGATAATTATGATATTTTCCATCATCACCCTTTTCCCCGAAATTTTTGCTCCTATCCTCAATCACTCGATTTTAAAGCATGCCCAAGCTAAAAAACTCACGGAAATTCGCATTGTCAATCCGCGTGATTTTGCCACAGATAAGTATAAAACCGTCGATGACCATCCATTTGGTGGGGGAGTAGGTATGATTTTAAAAGTAGATATTTTGACAGCAGCTATCAAAGCGGCCAAACAAGCAAAACCAGGACTTAGAACTTGGACGATCTTACTTGACCCTAAAGGCCAAACTTATACTCAAGCTCTGGCCAGGTCTTTGATCACATACGACCATCTCATTTTGGTTAGTGGACATTATGAGGGCGTTGACTTCCGGATCACAAAATTTGTTGACCAAACTATATCTATCGGAAACTATATTTTGACCGGCGGGGAAATTCCGGCATTGGTCATGGTTGACAGTATCACGCGTTTGCTTCCCGGAGTCCTTAAACCCGAAGCTACCAACCAAGAATCCTTTACCAAAGATTCACTCGAAGCACCGCAATATACCAGACCGCGGTCGTTTCGCAACTTGGACGTGCCGCAGATTTTACTCTCTGGAGATCATAAAAAAATTCAAGCTTGGCAAAAAACCCAGTCCAGCCGCCTCACCCGCCGCAAACCACAAGTTTAATTATTTAACGTAACTTTCAAACCAATTTAATGACTTCCTTAATAATAGGATTGGTGTACATTTACTATAAGCAAAGAAGGCAGGTCAGGAATTACGCCCTCCGTCATTGCGAGGAGTCGAAGACGACGAAGCAATCTATACAGTAGAAGATTGCTTCGCTACACTCCTGCCTGCCGGCAGGCAGGTCGTTTCGCTCGCAATGACCAACTAAATCAACTTCTACTGCGTAACTCTATGCAGGTTATAAATTTATTTAAACAAATTCGTCTTGCCCGTAGGCAGATTTTGATTGACTCCTGCAGATAGGGAACTAGTCTCCGGATAGCTAGCTAGCGCCGCCAGGATATTTTGTTCCTCGTCCGTGATCTGTGGCAACTGACTATCGATCTCACCAATTTCTACTATCGGAGGTAGGTAATAAGCATTTAAGTTAAAGATGGCGCTTAAACTATCCGAACTCTCCAGTGAAAAACTGATTTCAGCAGTCTGGATATCGAAAAGCGGCCGGGTCGTCTGCACCTGTTTCAGAAAATTTCGCAGTTGTTCGCTCGTTCCGTGCGTGGTGATAACGATCGGCAACGTGTTGGCTGTTTGACTGATGACACTTACCGCGGGTTTAGCTTTGTCTGTGGCCACTTTGGGAGCCGGTCTGGCCGCTTCCGTAGACACAATTCCTGGCGATAAGTTTATCGAGTCGATGACCAGTTGTGTCGTACCAGATAAATTGTCCAAAGCACTCAATAGGGAACTCGCGTCTTTAGTTTGAGGTAAAGCTGTTTCTGCTTCTTGCAAAAGTTGGGTGGTTTTTTCGCTTGTCACCGATTGGAGCAAAGCTAGTTTTTTCTTGAGTGCCTCTA
>Ga0209211_10002493_pt1 | contig 31711 bp, 35 predicted proteins | sample RifGroA2_FD_183992 | JGI IMG/M metagenome (GOLD analysis project Ga0209211, IMG submission 183992) | Groundwater microbial communities from Rifle, Colorado, USA - Groundwater A2 (SPAdes) (version 2) | ecosystem: Environmental > Aquatic > Deep subsurface > Groundwater | place: Rifle, Colorado...
AGGTCTGATACACTAATCAGGCCTTTTTTTGTGCATTATTTTAGCGAAAACTGCCATAAAACGATAGTTTTTAGTCGATTTTTAATAATTTGTCCATTTATAGACTGAAGAATCAATCTGAAATTTAATAGGTTAGTATTAGCTTCTGCTCAACTTTTTACACGATATGAGTTAAGGGTGCTAAAAAATCTACACGATATGAAGATGGGGTGCTAAAAAAAACTACACGATTTAGGTGGGGGTGCTAAAATTCTACACGATTATACGAATTTAATATATTTCAATACGAAATCGAGAATAAAAAACATGTTATTATTAAATTGATACAAAAAACGATTGTGTTTTAAAATGTAGGTGATATAATAAAAGTGTATCAAGTAAAAAATAACAGAAAAGTGGTGTTGAAATTGATTTACAAACCTATTGGAACTCATGCTGATATCATGGTTGGTTTGGTTCTAAAAAGAAAAGAAGCTGAAGAAGGTGAACTTAAAAAACATAAATATAAAGCACTAACCTTAAAAAGTTTCAATTCAGAAGGCTGGATTGACAAGAAGTATTTGGATGATTTTGAAAGTTTTGAAAATCTAGATAATCGATACTTATGTTTGAAAGGTGATGTAGTAATAAAACTTACGCCACCATATACAGCAGTAAGTATTGATGATGAAACTAAAGGATATGTTGTGCCATCTCAATTTATCATTATTAGGCTAATAGATAAGATGTTGATTCCTGAATATCTCGCATTGTTTCTGAATTCCGACAGAGTAAAAAAACACATATCAATTACCGCAACAGGAATGACTGTACCAATGATTAAAACAGGAACATTAAAAGAACTAGAAATTCCTATTGTACATAAAGAAAAACAAACACAAATAGCGGAAGTAAGCAAGTTGATCATTAAAGAAAGACATTTATTATACAAAATGATTTCAGAAAAAGAAAAATACTATCAAGCCTTAACTGAGGCGATGATTATGGAGGAAAAAGAAAATGAATGAAAAAAAGTGGACTCAAGATGAAGTAAACCAATCCTTATGGAGAGCATGCGATACGTTTAGAGGTAAAATTGATTCATCGCTTTACAAGGATTATATTTTGGTAATGTTGTTCGTAAAATATCTTAGTGATATCTATAAAGAACACAAAGAATCGTTATTAAAAAAATACAATGGCGATATCGAAATGGTTGAAAGACAAATGCGTTATGAAAGATTCGTTCTTAATGAGCACGCATCGTTTGACTATATATATGATAAAAGAACTGCTACAAATATCGGAGAGATAATTAATAAATCATTAGCGGATATTGAAGAGGAAAACAAAGCAAAACTGCGTGGTGTTTTTAGGAATATTGACTTCAATTCCGAAGTAGTTTTAGGTCAGACTAAAGAACGTAATGCAATGCTTAAAACCCTACTTGAAGATTTTTCAAAAATCGATCTACGTCCATCGAGATTAACGGGAGAAGATATTATTGGTAATTCATATGAGTATCTGATCTCTAACTTCGCATCGGACGCCGGTAAAAAAGGTGGAGAATTTTTTACTCCATCAGAAGTGTCTGAGTTATTAGCTAGACTTGTGAAACCTCAAGATAATGATCGTATTTATGATCCGACTTGTGGTTCAGGATCCTTATTGATTCGTGCATTCAAGAAAGTTCCTTCTGGGAAAGCTCAAATTTATGGTCAAGAAAGAAATGGGCAAACCCATTCATTGTCACGCATGAATATGTTTCTACATCAAATAGATGACGCTAAGATTGCTTGGGGAGATACAATAGCAAATCCTCTTCATCTAGAAAATGATAAACTCATGAAATTCCAAGTAATCGTAGCTAATCCACCTTTCTCACTAGACAAATGGGCTATTGGATTTGCTGGGGAATCGAATGGAGATTTCAAGATGGAAGAAGGATTGGATCCTTACAAGAGATTCTCCTGGGGTGTGCCACCAAAGTCTACAGGAGACTATGCTTTTGTATTGCATATGTTAAATTCTCTTTCTGAAGGCGGTCGCATGGGGGTTGTATTACCACATGGCGTTCTGTTTAGAGGTGGGAGCGAAGGCAAAATCAGACAAAAAATAGTTGAAATGAATTTACTCGATGCTGTCATTGGACTACCTGCGAATCTGTTCTATGGAGTAGGAATACCAGCTACAATTCTGATTTTTAAGCAAAATCGAAATCGAAATGATGTTCTTTTTATTGATGCATCTCAAGATGGTATGTATGAAAGAGGTAAAAGTCAAAATAAGTTGAGACCTGAAGATTTAGTGCGAATTACAGATGCTTATAATAAATATGAAACCAGTGAAAAATTCACATATGTGTCAACTATTAAAGAAATTATAAAAAATGATTACAATCTAAATATTCCAAGATATGTAGACACTTTTGAAGAAGAAGAACTAGTAAATTTACAAGAAATTAAAGATAATGTGAATATCATCAAGGAAGAATTGGCAACAATTGAAGAAAAGATGAAAATGTATCTACAAGAGTTAGGTCTCTAGGAATCAGATATGGATAATAAATTCAAAGATTATAAGAATTCTGAGTTAGGGTTAATACCTACCGATTGGAAAATTTTTAAACTGAGCGATATTTTCGATTTTAAAAATGGTTTAAATAAAGAAAAGGAATATTTCGGTGAAGGATATCCAATAGTTAATTATGTTGATGTCTTTAAGAATAGACAAATTAATGGTGCTGATTTAATAGGCAAAGTAAGGGTTTCTAATTCAGAAATAAATAGATTTAATGTAAAAGATGGTGATGTATTTTTTACGAGAACATCAGAAACAATACATGAGATTGGTTTTAGTTCTGTCATAATTAATTCACAACCCAACACAGTTTTTAGTGGTTTTGTTCTAAGAGCAAGGGAGAAAAATAATCTTCTATATAACCTATATAAAAAATACTGTTTTAGTACTCATTTGATTCGAAAAGAAATTATTACAAAAAGCTCGAAGACAACTAGGGCACTAACTAGTGGGACTTTATTAGGCGATGTCAATATTATTGTTCCACCAATAGCACAGCAAAAAAAGATGTCTGAAATTATCGCAACCTGGGATGAGGCGATTGATTTACAAAACAAGCTCATTACACAAAAGAAAAACTTACTATCAAGTTTGGCTCTTTCATTACTGAAAAACCAAAAATCTTTAGTGAATTTTCAATCATCATGGACAAAAGTGTCACTAAATGAGGTCTTTTATGAAAGAAAAGAGTTTGGTTATGAAATTGATGGACTAGAACTTTACTCATTAACTATTGAAGATGGCGTTACCGCAAAAACAGATAGATATAATAGAGAGTTTTTAGTTAAAGGCGATAAAAAGAAGTATAAAGTTACCAAGTATCATGACTTGGTTTTCAACCCACAAAACTTACGTTATGGTGCGATTGCCTTAAATGATAATGAAAACCCTGTACTTCTATCTCCAATTTATGTAACACTTGAATTAAAAGACACCAATAAACACGATATTGAATACTTCAATTTTCTTTTAACCAGCAACGAAATGATTAAATTCTATGATAGTATCGCTGAAGGTACTTTGATCGAAAGAATGACAGTAAAACCTGAAATATTTCTTAAACAGGTATTTAGCATTCCACCAATTGATGAACAAAGAAGAATCTCAGAAGTACTAATTGGTCTTAGAGATGAGATTAATCTTTTAGCTAAAGAACTTGAACTTAAAAAACTTCAAAAAAAGGGTCTCATGCAACAATTACTTACTGGAAAAATTAGAGTTAGTGTTAACTGAAAGGAGGATGACTATGAATCAGAACTATAACGAAATGGATCTTTCTCAAAAACCCGCTTTAGAAATTCTTGAGAAAATGGGATACATTATATTAAAACCTGAAGAGGCTGAAGTAATGCGTGGAAGCAAATATGCAGTCATTCTCCTGGATGTTTTAAGAAATCAAATTCAGAAAATCAATGCTTTTGAGTATCGTGGAAAGAAAAACTACTTTTCTGAAAAAAGTATCGAACAGGCATTACTAGATATCGATGAACCTTTGTCAGATGGTTTAGTCAAAACTAATGAGAAAATCTATAACACACTGTTGCTTGGTAGAAGTTATCCTGAAATTGTTTCAATCGAGGATGGAGCGAGATCATTCAATTTAAATTTCATCGATTGGCATCATCCAGAAAATAATGTCTTTCATGCAGTAGAGGAATTTAGTGTTGAACGTGAGGATGGACAAGGTAATGTCCGTCCTGATGTTGTTTTGTTTATAAATGGCATTCCGTTTGCTGTTATTGAATTTAAGAAGTCAGATGTACCTATTACTCAGGCTATTAGTCAGATGATTAGAAATCAAGGACAGGGATACGTTCCACAGCTATTCAAGTTTGTGCAAATTGTCATGGCGGCTCATAAGAATGAGGTTCAATATGCCACTGCAGGAACACCAGCTAAGTTTTGGCAAGTATGGAAAGAAGAGACCGATTCAGAGGAGTATGAGTGGTACCAAAAGGAATTAACTAGAGCTGTCAATGACAGAATCGCTACGGTTCAAGACCATAACATCGTTTCTTTATTCCACCCAGAAAGAGTCATTGATTTGATTCGTTATTTCATTATCTTTGATAAGAATGACAAGAAGATAGCTCGTTATCAACAGTATTTTGCTATAAAAGAAATAGTGAAGACAGTTCAAGAAACAGACAAAGAAGGCAATAGACAATCAGGTGTTATTTGGCATACGCAAGGTTCTGGTAAATCTCTAACAATGGTGATGCTAACTAAATACTTCATGTCAGAAATGGCTCACTTGCATCCTCAAGTGGTAATTGTTACTGACCGTATTGAGCTGGATTCACAAATTCATAATACCTTTAATCATTCTAGACTTAAGGCAGCAAGAGCAACAAGTGGTAAAAATCTAGTGGATCTTATCCATAAGAAAAATGCCGATATTATAACATCACTAGTTCATAAATTTGATACGGCTTCAAAGAATCATGCGGTAGTTAAGAGTAAGAATGTTTTTGTGCTTGTCGATGAGTCACATCGTACACAATATGGTGAACTTCATACCAAGATGAAACAAGTGTTCCCTAATGCTTGTTATTTAGGCTTTACAGGTACTCCTCTCATGAAAGATGAAAAGAGTACCATGACAAAGTTTGGTAGATTAATTCATAAATACACTATTAAAGATGGTGTTGATGACAAGACAATCGTTCCATTGCTTTATGAAGGACGTATGGTTGAGCAAACGATTAATCGTACTGCAATCGATAATCGTCTTGAAATGATTACAAGAAATCTCAATCAAAAACAAGCCGAGATGTTAAAACAAAAGTGGAGCAATTTTGAGAAGATTGCCTCATCAGAACAACGTATTCGTTTGATTGCAGATGACATATATACCCATTTTTCACAGTTCTATAAGGGGACACCATTCACAGCAATGTTGGCGACTGATTCCAAATTTGATGCGATTCGTTATAAAGAAGCCTTCGATGAATATGGCGACTTAAGAACTGCTGTTGTTATTTCACCACCAGATATGCGTGAAGGTAACGATGAAGTCGATGGAGAACCAAATGATCGTGTCATTAAGTTCTGGAAGAAGCAAATTGAAGCATATGGTGATTCACAGAAATTTGAAGAGCATGTGAAAAGTGAATTCGTTGATGGTGATGAAATCGAGATATTAATCGTAGTTGATAAGCTATTGACTGGGTTTGATGCTCCAAGAGCATCTGTTTTATATGTTGATAAGCCTATTAAAGAACACACTCTTTTACAAGCAATTGCTCGTGTCAACCGAATTTATGAAGGTAAGGACTTCGGACTTATTGTTGACTACAGAGGCTTAATACAACCACTTGACGAAGCTTTGCAAATGTATTCTGGAGCTGGTTTAGAGAAATATGATGGAAAAGATATCGAAGGTGCACTTGTCGATGTTGTTTCAATTTCTGGCAAGTTAAGAGAGGCATACAGTCATCTTGTTGGTATTTTTAAAGAAGTTGTTAACAAGAATGATAGAGAAGAATATGAGCTCATCTTAGCTGATGACAAGATTCGTGAAGACTTTTATAGCCAACTCTCATTATTTGGCAAGTATCTTGGAATCGCATTGGAATCAGTCCATCTTTACAATGCATTAGGTGAAATTGAGATTGGGCAATATAAACGTGAACTCAAGTACCATCAAGAATTAAGAGCAACAGTCAAATTAAGATATTCAGACACAATTGATCATAAAGAATACGAACCTAAGATGCGTAATTTAATGGATACCTATATTGCAGCTGAAGAAGTACTTAGAATAACAGCACCTGTGGATATTCTAAATGAACACGATTTTGAAGAAGAATTGACCAAGTTGGGATCAAATCGTGCCAAAGCTGATGCGATTCGAACAAGAATGACACAGCGCATCCATCAAAAGTATGAAGAGAATCCAGCTTACTATAAAAAGTTTTCAGAACGCATTCAAGCGATACTCGATGAATACAAGGAAAAAAGAATATCTGATGCTGATTATCTAAAGCATATGGAGTCAATTAAAGATGATTTTAGAAGAGGATATAGTGGAACTTCATATCCAAAGAAAATCAAGCACAATAATCATGCACAGGCTTTTTATGGTGTTTTGAAAGATGCTCTATCTAAAGAATCATTTAATAAGGGTCTTGAAGAAGATGAAGATTACAATAACCTGTTAGCTGATGCAGCAATTGAAATGGATGATATTATCGAAAGAAATAGTAAAGTCGACTGGCACGATAATCCCGATGTCCATAAGAAGATATCGGCTGAAATTGATGAGTACTTATATAACCTTAAAAAGTCATCTATGCCTGGTCTTACTTTCGCTAGAATCGATCAAATTATCAATGATATAAAGACCGTTGCTTTGAGAAGATACTAGGGTGTGGTCATCATGGAAACTCATAAAATAGAACTAGCAAAAGGTAAAATCCTAGAGTTTGAATTAATCAGAAAAAATGTAAAAAACATTAATCTAACTATTCGACCTGATTTTTCAATAACAGTTTCAGCAATGCCCAACATACCTCTTGAAGTCATCTATCAATATTTAACCAATCGCTCGAATTGGATATCGCAAAGAATAGGTCGGTTTACTAACACCAAAACTGAGAATTTGATAGAGCACGATTTTGTAACTGGAGAGTCATTTAAGTTTCTTGGAAAACAATATCGATTGGATGTTTATTTAACTACATCAACCGAGAGAGTTTTGCTATCAGAAGGTTTTATTAAGTTATATGTCAGAAACAAGAACAAGAAGACTACTAAGGCTAGATTACTTGATGAATGGTATAGAGAACAAGCTAAGATTGCATTTTTAGAATCACTTGAGAGAATGTATAAAATCATAGAAAATCAAGTTCCATCAATACCATTGTTAGATTTTAAAGTGATGAAAAAAAGATGGGGCTCATGTCTTAGAACGAAAAATACTATCTTATTAAACTTAGAACTGATTAAAGCACCAATGTACTGTATCGATTATGTTGTACTTCATGAACTCATTCATTTTGTTCACAAAAATCATGATTCAAAGTTTTATGAGTTGTTAACCGTTCTCATGCCTGATTGGAAACTTAGAAAAGAAATACTAGATCAAGAAATAGTGTTATACGTATAAAGAAGCGACCCAGCTCGTAATTGAGTTGAGTCGCTTTTTTGCATTATAGATAGATACCTTAGTTATTGAAATATGCTTTTTCGATTAAATTCTTTGCTTGTTCGTATGTAGTATCATCTGTAATAGTGACTTCTAAATCTCCTGTTCCCCAATGGCCAATGTTAGTAACATCTCTTGAAAAGCCACTGACTAAAGTCTCTTTAGTTGGATCCAATTTCAAATACAATATTATTGTACTAGGATGAATCTCGACACACATGAAGTTCTTTATCTTTTTAAATGCTGTGTATAATTTCAGTTGATTTTCTGTGACATCATCACCAAGTGAAAGTGTATAAGATTTGATATTTTCGTAGAGAACCTTAAATTTCTGTGGAGCTTTTTCATATCTAGAAGAGAATGTTTGATCTATGTATTTCTTGTCAGGTTGGGTAACTACGTTTCCATCTTGATCACTTTGATCCTTGTTAACAACATTGGAGCCTAATAATTCAAACAAGATGTGTTTTTCTCCATATAGGCGATAACGATAAAGTGATATATTTCTAGACATCTGTCTTATAGCATTTTCGTCAAATTTAGTGAAGTTGTTAGCCACGCAATAGAGTCTTGGCAATGACCAGTCGATTTTATCTGCGAATTCTTTGCCCAACTTCTTCATGACTAAGACATAAAAAGCATCCTTATGGCTAACTAGCCAGTCCATATAAAATAGTCCCTGGTTGATTACGTTCTCGCTTGATGAGCGTTTATACTCGAATATTACTGGGTTATTATTTTCATCTATTCCAAGGCTATCAATTCTACCATTATCAATTCGATATTCTGATTCGATAAATCGGACACCAAAAAAAGTGGACATATTCTTTTCAATTATGGATTGTAATTTCTTCTCGATGTAAAAAGACGAACTAGTAATTTCATTAGCTTGGCCATTTGATATTAATTCAAATAGGTTAATTTCTGACATTCTCATACCTCCTGATATTCATTGTTACTATTTAATCGATAAACTAACTTGGGATATACTCCATTATATCTTTAAAATCACAACTTAGTGTATGACAAATTTTGCATAAAACATCTGTTGTCACATTTTGACCTTTCGTCATCTTTGCGATTGAAGAAGAACTTACTCCAGAGAGCTCAATGAGCTTTTTTTTATTTAACCCTTTATCAATTAGCAACTTCCATAACTTATTATAACTGATCATATTAACCTCCTAATTTTTTCTGATTCCGTCAAGCAGACCATATCTACCCTTATCCTCTTGTTGAGTGAATTCTATTAGTTTTACATTTGGTATGGAATCTATGTTTGAAGGTAATTCTTCCCTGTTTATATTTTCAATTATTATTATTTGATCTTCTCCGTGATTATTAACTAGGTAATCAAAAAATCCCTTTCTAACATTTAGCGTTTGCTCTATTCCGTTAGGCATTATTAGGCCATGCAACGGAGAGTCTATTAAGTAAAAGTGTGGGTTTTTAATAGCGTTATCGTTAATATATTCCCTTAAGGAGAGTACAAGTAATGAGTTTAACAACGCTCTATAGCCTTTACCGTGAGTTTTCTTTGGTACACCATTTACCTTAATATCAAATGTCGACATATCAAATTCTGCCGACTCGATGGGATTAAAGTTGCACTTTCTTAGCAAAGATAAGTATGTTTCACTTATTTTTGTAACAAAATCAGAGGAGAATAATTCTTTAGGTTTGAATTGAGTAGGTGTATCAACAGTTTGATCTAAGTGAATCAAATCATTTTCGTAGCTTTCTAGTATTGAATTGATTAACCTCAAATCATTTGTTGCTTGTATAAATGATGTATATTTCTCGATTTTTTGTAATATTGATGATTTCTGAGGCTTTAACTCGCTATTGATAGTGTTCTGAATTGTATTTCTTTGTGCTTGTAATTGCTCAAGCCCAATAGTGAAATTAGCTATTTCTGTTTTAACATCATTTATTGTAAGTGAGAGGTCCTCGCTATTAATTAATATCTTTTTCACCTCTGCTTGAGAAGCTTCAAGATACGAATCTTCTTGTTTTTCATTCATTTGATTATCGCAGAATGGGCAATAAACTGGTGTTTCGTGTTTGTGAATAATGGTTTCTCCCTGAACTACAAAACCTAACCTTTCAATATCAGCAATATACTGTGATTCCAGTGCTTTATATCTACTAAGTAATAGATTTTTACCTCTTAATTGATCCTCGACATTGATTATTTTATTGCCATATTCCCTAAGAGATTTAATGGAATCGCTAATCAGTTTATTTGTATCTTCAAGTTCTTTCTGGAGATTATCTACTAAATTAGTGATATTTTCAAAATCTGATTGGCTATTGTTGAGTAGCTTTTCTAAATAACCTTTTTTAGCTTGCAGTTTTTCTTTATTTCCAAGAATGTATTTTTGAACGGCAGCCTTTTTTGCTGCTTTCGATTTTTTATTTTCATTAGCATCATAATCTGAAAAATCTTGTTCATAAAGAATGTACAGCAAACCCGCTAAAAATGCTGTAGCACTTTGGTTTTGCGGAGGTAGTAAAATCGGACTTTCAGTTTCTGTATTATCTTCACGAATCATAAACAGAGATTTAAGTGTTCTTAGTGAGAATCTTTGTGTCTGACCATCAGCGTTATATGGAATCATTAACGACGGTGAAATATCCAACAACTCAGAATAAAAATCACTAATGTTGTTTTCCTTACCTTTAGTCTTGTATATAGATTCCCCAGTTTCATCTATGACGGTTATTATTGAATCGCCAATCTTTCTCGTAACAGTAACGTTTGATAACCCTTTTCTTAACTCCATAGATACTGTGTCATATCCAATTGAAGGATCAAAAGGGACATTGTTTTTGTCCGCACCGAGTAAATAGTAAATCGACTTAAATATATAAGATTTACCTGTATCGGATGGACCTGTTATTAATGTTAAGCGTTCACCAAAATCAACTGTTGAGACACCCTTGGATCCTGAGATTATAAGCTTATTTATATGAAGTCTTCCCATAGATTACTACTCCTTATTTATGGATTGTTTTGTTGCGTATCTAACTAATTGAGCATCTGATAGACCATGTGTTTTCTGGATTATGATTTTGACTGTCTCACTATACTTACGATGATAATCGGTATCTAAAGCATTACAAATATTTTTACCATCCTCGTTAATAGAGTAATAGAAACCATTTGAACTTTTTTCTGCTTTAACTAATCCTTTTGTTACTAAGCTCTTTAAAGATCGATTGACTAGGGTTCGACGAGAAGCTATTTCGCTAAAATTGTATGAACTATCTCCATGAAGGTTTTCTTCTGTAAATTTATAATTCTTACCATATGTTGTAAATAAATCCATAGTGGTTATGTAATCTAGAGAAACAGAATCCCGTACAACCGCTAATATAGATAAAATTCTTAGATTAACCTCAAGTTCTGAATTAAATATCTGTGTCATAGTCAACCACCCATTCAATCTTTCCATCGTTAACTAGCATATGAACCATGCCTTGTTTTTCTTTAGGTCCAATTAATCCATTGTTGTTTCTCATTAAATAGCTTTTACTGAATGAGACGACTGTTACATGTTTCATGGTGTTATCGACTCTTTCAAGAGCATTTTTGCATACTTCAAGTATGGTGGTTTGAATTCCTGATAAAGCTTCACTTTTGGCATTATTGAATTCAAGTTCTCCATCAATATAGATATCTCTAATTTGGTGTAATACACTTTCAGCACTGAAGTAGTTTTCTCTTTGAAATTTAAAATGTTGTGTGTATCTTGGGTGCATTGTTCTTAGGTCATCTATTGAGATTGGTCCAAGTTTTTCTGATTGTGAATAGACTCGTAGAAGAGCTTCAATATAAGGAACTTCATTTAATTCAATCTTTGTTGTTGGTATCAATTCAGGAAGTAAATCAACAGTTTTCCCACCAATCATAACTCTACTCCCACCTAAAAATGTAGAGCTGCGAATAGAGGTCGATGGTGGAACATTAATAATATAGTACAAAATTGTGTCTAGCACTCCTGTGATTCCTTGCTCAAAATTATCGATGTCAATATCAAAATGAGACGAAGCAAATTGTAAAATCATCCCCATTCTAGCATCAATTGAAAGGTCTTCACAGAAAGTTTCAAAAGTCATGAAGTCAATATTTGCCTTAATGAAAGAAGCATATTTTAATGGGAGTTGTTCAGACCCGTTGTAAATTTTACGACAAAAATCATCCTTTAATTCATCAATAGGATTATCGCTTGTTAGAGGTGATATAAAAGCATTCAAATATGTTCTTACTTTATCACCTAAAGATATTCTTCCTGAGCCAGAACCACTTTGTACTTTATAATTCAAATATTGATCAAGTATTGAAAAAAAATGACTCAGTTTCATCTTGTGATACCTCCTTAAAGCGGAGCTAGATATCCACTCCGAGTAACTCCGATTTGAAAATTGATAATGATTTAGAATACAGTTGTAATAATTGAAAAAGCAACCTTTCCTTTATTATATCAAAAAACTTGATATTCAAAAAGCATGAATTCAAATTATAAGTTTGAGCTTGCGAAATTCAAGTTCGATATTGATGTGTTTACCCATTTCTAGACTGGGTGTTCGCAAAAACACATCTCAAATTAAATACAGCAGATTAGACCTTTGCGAGGAAAAACCTGCAAACTGAAATGGAGTTATTTAATTAACCATTCTTTTTGCGACGCCCTAAAACGGTCACTTCTGCAAAAAAACGGTACCTCCTTTCAGTGATTTCAAAAAATCTGAACGGAGGTATTTCTTTATGAAACTACGCAAAACAGCAAACTCGAAAAGAACAATGTACACTTACTTATTTGAAAATGGCGACAAGGTAATCCTAGAACCAGGAGTATCTACAACTATTCGTGCAACAGGTTATAGAGAGATTCAAGTCGATGAAACAATCACTGAAATTACAATCAAGCAACTGCATCAAATGGATGATGCTCAAATAAGAGCAGACCTTAAGTATATCAACTGCGAGGACAACCAAGAACGACAAGCACGCATCGCTAATAAGAAAAAGTGGGCAGCTGAACATCCAGACGAACCCAATCCTTATGACAAGCCTAAAAGAATCATCAATCTTGATGCTTTTAGCGAAGATGAGAATGCTCAGGAAGACAAAAACAAATTATTATGTGAAGCTTCTTTACTTGCCCACGATGAAGATGCTGATTATTACGAGGACAAGATTGAATTGATCCGCAATTACGTTTATACCTTACCTAAATCAATGCAAGAGATATTCGACCTTATCTATATACAAGAATTAACGCAAGCAGAAGTATGCGTGAAGCTAGGACTCTCCAAAAGCACTGTGTCGGAACGTGTAAAAACACTCGAAAACAAAATAAAAAAACATTTTTCAGAAAAACCCGAACTTTACTAAAAAAATGCGGACTTAGATATAGAAGGCAATGAGCCCTTCTAGAAAGAGGTTAAACCATGAAAGACAAATGGCACAAGGTTCGCATCAACTTGGTGGACCAAGACGATGTGAGCAACAACGTAATTGAGTCAGTGGTCGAGCACTTTCCGAAAAAACTATTTAACAAGTTATTCGGTAAGAAAAGAGGCGTCTTGATCATTGCTCCAAGTGATTCTGTGACAGGAATCGAAATCCATGAAAGTGTAGGTGAGAAAAATGCTGGCACCAAAAACTCATAGTAGAAAGTACAGCCCAAGTAAAAGTAGTATTTGGTTGAACTGTCCACTTAGCACCTTGCTGAATGATGGTTCAAGCCAGGAGACGAATCCACAAGCTGAGTTTGGGACACAGTGTCATGAATTAGGAGCTGCACTTATTAGTCAGTCACTTAATTTGATTGATTATGACAGCGAAGTTAAGCCGATTCAGGACGTCATCAAAGAGCTGGACATGTATTCAGAAGAAATGCAAGAAATCGCTGATGGGTATGCAGATTTTGTCATCCAAGCGATCGAGTTTGAGAGAAAGCGATCCGATGATGAACCTCTCATTGTTATCGAGCAACACCTGGACATGGATTTTGATGAAGATGCTGGTGGCACACTTGACTGCGGCATGATCTCATCTGTGGATGGCGGCACACTCACTGTGATTGACTTAAAGACTGGTCGTGGTCCCGTGTATACGTTTGATAGTGAGACTGGTCAGTTTAATTCACAACTTGGTATCTATGCTCTCTATTTCTATAAGGCTTTCAAGGATATCTACCCAGTGAAAAAGGTAAGAATTATTATTTACCAACCGGTGATAAACAACACAAACGAGTATGAAATGCCGATTGAGAAGCTACTCGAGTTTGAAGCCAACGTACTGCTTCCAGCTGTTGAAAGAACAAAGGTCGATACTCCAGAAGCGAAAGTTGGCAAGTATTGTCGATATTGTGCAGGTAAAGCCATCTGTGCCAAACGAGCGGAAGCCAATATTGAAGTCATTAAAGAGATTAAGAAACCTGCAGTCACTTTGACAGATGCCGAGATTGAACTATTCCTTCCAAACCTTGATGAACTTATCCAATTTGCAGAAGACATCAAAGAGTTTGCACTCAAGAAGGCGATGAATGGACATAAGTGGTCAAACTACAAGCTTGTTCAATCCAAAGGGTCAAGAAAGATTTCTGACGAAGATTCCGTGGTTAAGGTTTGCGAAGCATCAGGTATTGACCCATATGCTCCTAGAAAAGTAGCAGGCATCACGGAGCTCACAAAGCGTATAGGAAAAGACAAGCTCAACGAACTGATTGGACCATACATCACCATGCAATCAGGCTCCATCGTTTTAGTACCCAAAACCGACCCTCGTGAAGAGGTCACCATTATTGAAGAAGGAGATATTAACAAATGCTAAACATCATTGAAGGAAAAGAAAAGCGACCACTGAAAATCGTGGTGTATGGACCAGAGGGGATTGGTAAATCAACCTTTGCAAGTCAGTTCCCTGACCCACTATTTATAGACACCGAAGGTGGAACAAGCAATCTAAACATCAGACGTATCAAATGCAACAAGTCATGGAATGAACTTATCGCAATCGTTAAGGAAATCCATGACAACCCAACCATCTGCAAGACAGTCATACTCGATACTGCGGATTGGTCAGAATTCTTGTGTATTAACGCAGTCTGTGAGAAATACCGAAAGAACAATATCGAGGACTTTGGATTTGGTAAAGGGTATGTCTACTTGCTTGATGAATACTCGAAACTGCTCTCACTTTTAGATCAACTCATCGAAGTCGGAATAAACGTAGTCATTACTGCTCATGCGAAACCCAGAAAGTTTGAACTCCCTGAAGAGCAAGGTGCCTTTGACCGTTATGAGATGAAACTCACCAGACAAGTTGCCCCGCTCATTAAGGAATGGTGTGACGCTCTATTCTTTGTGAACTACAAGATTTATGTTGTCACGACTGAGAACAACTCGAAAAAAGCTCAAGGTGGAAAACGTGTTTTATATACCACACATAATCCTACCTATGATGCAAAAAACAGATTCAACTTGCCAGAAGAGTTAGAGCTCAACTTCGCATCGATCCAACACCTATTCGAAGATGTAAAACCCAGAAAAGATGTCGTGCGATTTCCTGACCCACGAGAAATCACAAGCGTAACTGTTGTTGAAAAGCTGAACAAGATGATGGTGGAAGCAAGTATCACCGAAGCAGAACTTCAAAAGGTAGTTGCAGTTAAAGGACACTATCAAGAAACAGAACCCATTGCCAATTATTCGGACGATTTCATCACTAGATGGATCATCCCAAATTTTAAGAAGATCATCGAATCTATCAAAAATAATAAAGGAGAACAATAATCATGATGGAAAATAAAGATATGTTAATGGATTGGAATGACTCGATTGAAACCGATGGACAGGAGTATGTGTTATTGCCAGAGGGTGATTACAACTTTACTGTCACACACTTTGAACGTGGAAGATTTAGTGGTGGACCTAAAGTACCTGCATGCAATAAGGCGACCATTACCGTTCAAGTAGAAGCAAAAGAAGGTACGACTTCAGTGAAGTTTGATTTGATTCTATACCGTACACTCGAATGGCGTATTTCAGCCTTCTTTAGATCAATCGGTCAGAAGAAGCATGGCGAGAAGTTGACGATGGATTGGAATAAAGTGATTGGCTCTAAAGGTAGAGCACATTTCAAACAACGTTCATATACCAATCAAAATGGTGAAGAGAAATTTGTCAATGATGTCGACCGTTTCATCGATTACAACGAAGAAAACTTTCTTCCTGACGATCTCCCATTCTAAAGGAGGTCTCTCATGGAACTAAGACCTTATCAAAACGAAGCTGTTCAAGCAATTAGAAATGAGTGGAAAGATGGCAGGCAAAAGACGCTATTAGTTCTCCCTACTGGAACCGGAAAGACAGTTGTATTTTCAAAGGTTGTTGAAGAAGAGACTCAAGATGGTAGTAAAGCCCTCATCCTAGCACATCGTGGTGAATTGCTCGATCAAGCGTCTGTTAAGTTAATGGAAACTAGTGGATTGGATTCAGCTTTGGAAAAGGCTGAGTCCAGCTCCATTGGTTCAAAGAAAAAAGTAACGGTTGCATCTGTTCAGACTTTATCGCAAGAGAAACGACTCACTAGTTTTTCTAAAGACTATTTCAAGACAATCGTTGTCGATGAAGCCCATCATACCATGAGCGATACGTATCAACGTATCCTTACCCACTTTGATGGTGCCAATGTACTCGGTGTTACTGCAACTCCTGATCGCTCAGATCAGAAAAGTTTAGGGAAATTCTTCGATTCAAAAGCCTACGAATATTCCCTTCATCAAGCCATAAGAGAGGGTTATCTCTGCCCTGTAAAAGCACAGATGATACCACTCGAACTGGATATCCATAACGTAACAGTATCAAATGGTGACTACGCTGTGGGTGAAATAGGTTCAGCATTAGAGCCCTACTTAAATCAAATCGCACTTGAGATGCTGAAGTACTGTAAAGGTCGAAAAACGGTCGTTTTCTTACCGTTAGTGAAGACATCTCAAAGGTTCTGCGAACTACTCAATTTGCATGGTATTAAGGCCGCTGAAGTCAACGGTAATAGCAAAGACAGAGATGAAATCTTAGCCGACTTTGAAGCCGGTGAATACGATGTGTTGTGTAATTCCATGCTCCTTACTGAAGGTTGGGATTGCCCAGCGGTGGATTGCATTATTGTTTTAAGACCTACCAAAATCAGAAGTCTTTATCAACAAATGGTCGGTCGTGGTATGCGACTTGCACCAAATAAGAAAGAACTCCTCTTGCTTGACTTCCTATGGATGACTGAACGTCACGATTTGTGTAGACCATCAGCACTCATTTCCAAAGACGCTGACCTTGCAAAACGCATCGACCAGAAGATGATGGATAGAGAAAGTGGCATTGATTTACTCTCCGCTGAACTGGAAGCAGAAAACGATGCTATCAAGGAACGTGAAGATGCTCTGGCAAGAGAACTCGCAGCTATGCGTAGAAAACAACAAAAACTTGTCGATCCAATTCAATATGCATTTTCTATTGCTGCTGATGACTTGGCGAATTATGAACCTTCATTCGCTTGGGAAATGGCACCTGCAACATCAAGACAACTCGAATACCTAGAAAGACATGGTATCTACCCTGACTCAGTTTCGAACTGTGGATTAGCAAGCTTACTCATTGAAAAGTTAAAGAACAGACAAGTTGAAGGACTCGCAACACCAAAACAAATCCGCTTCTTGGAACGCTATGGTTTCATTCATGTTGGTATGTGGGCATTTGATGCTGCTAGCAAAATGATTACTCGTATCGCAGAAAATAGATGGATGTTACCAAGAGGTGTCAGTGCATCGAGCTATCAACCATAGGAGGATTTAAATGGACAATATCGTAGAAGCTTTAAAACACATTGAAGTATCAAACACAACCTATGATGAATGGCTGATTATCGGTATGGCATTGAAAGCTGAAGGATATGACGTTTCAGTATGGGATGAGTGGAGTAAAAACGATTCACGCTATAAAACCGGTGAGTGCGAAAGGAAATGGAGGAGCTTTAACGGCTCCTCTAATCCCACAGCTGGTGGAACCATTATTAAAATAGCCAAAGATTCTGGTTGGGAACCTCGTGGTGGGTTTTTGGAATGGGACGATATTATTGAATACGATGGTGATGGTATGATCTATGATCCAAAATCTGAAAAGAAACCAACTGAACAACTCATCACTTATCTTGAAACTCTATTCAAAGATGATGAATATGTTGGCTATGTAACAAACGATGTTTGGAAAGACAGTGAAGGCAAATGGAAACCAGATAAAGGACAGTATGATCGCACAGCTAAGGAGTTGATCGACTTACTCAAAAAGTATCCTGATGATATCGGTGCTGTCGTGGGGGATTGGAAAGATGAATGTGGTGCTTGGATAAGATTTAATCCAGTCGATGCTTCAGGCGTTAAGAATGAAAACATCACACGATTTACCTATGCTTTAGTCGAGTTCGATACCATTCCTGTTTCAGAACAAGATGCAATTTATCGCAAGTACGAGTTACCCATCGCTTGCTTAGTTCATAGTGCAGGCAAAAGCCTACATGCAATCGTTAAGGTAGATGCATCGGATTACGAAGAATATCGAAAACGAGTGGAATACTTGTATGGTTTTCTTGAGAAAAAGGGGCTGAAAATCGATACAGCAAATCGAAATCCTTCAAGACTTTCAAGAATGCCAGGTGTCACAAGAAATGGAGTGCTCCAAACCTTAGTTGATTCAAATATTGGACGACTCAACTGGAATGAATGGGTTGATTTCACTGAAGGGATTAATGATCAATTACCGAGTTTTGAATTTATGGATGTCCCTTTAGCAAATCCACCAGCAGTACCGCCTGAACTGATAAAAGGCATCGTACGAGTCGGCCATAAAATGCTCATATCAGGTTCATCCAAAGCAGGTAAAAGTTTCCTATTGATGGAATTAGCAGTTGCTCTATCTGAGGGTATAAAGTGGCTTGGTTTTCAGTGTAAAAAGTCCAAAGTACTCTATATTAATCTTGAAATTGATCGACCAAGCTTTATTAATCGTTTTATCGAAATCTATAAGGCCATGAAACTACAACCTAAACATAGCCATGACATTGCCATTTGGAACCTTAGAGGTGAAGCGATGCCACTTGATAAACTTGTACCCATCCTTGTAAGAAGAATCAAGAATCAAGGCTTCGATGCAGTCATCATAGACCCTATCTATAAAGTCATTACAGGTGATGAAAATAACGCTTCTCAGATGGGTGCTTTTAGTAACCAATTCGACAAGATATGTAAAGAAGCCGGTGTTTCAGCGATTTATAGCCATCACCATTCCAAAGGAGCTCAAGGTTTCAAAAAGGCGATGGACAGAGCTTCAGGATCTGGTGTTTTTGCTCGTGATCCAGATGCACAGCTAGACATGATTCAACTAGAAACCACTGATGAATTTATGGCTCAGTATGCTGATGTTCAAACGGCAACAGCCTGGCGACTAGAGAGTAGCTTACGTGAGTTTTCGAATTTTAAGCCAGTGAACTTCTGGTTTGAATATCCGCTCCATCGAGTAGATGATAAAGGGATTCTTTTAAAGCACTACGCTGATGGTGACCCTAAAGCAAATCTAGAAAAAAGTGGCAAAAGAACTCAAACACCGGAATCTAGAAAAGACGAATTCGATGCTGCTTTTGATATAAACAAGCAGGATGACAATACATGTTTAGTATCAGTATTAGCAGAATATTTAGGAGTTACTGATCGAACAATCCGAAAACGTGTAACAGAGTTTGAAGATGATTACATCAATAATCATGGTGTGATTTCTATAAGAAAATCCGAAGTGGAATAAAGGAAAAATGACTAGTTCCGTCTTAAAATTTGGAATTTGGAATATAGGAAAAATCTTCCTTTGTTCCGTTTTAGACAAAAGTGGAATATAGGGCTTATATATAGGTATGTTCCATTACCGCTGACGCATCGTTTGTAGGATAGGGGATTTAGTGACCCCTATCCCAAACAAATGCATCATCGTCAGCACTTGCCTTTCTTCACTAAAAAAAATCAAAAAAAGGAGAAACCGATGAAAATATTCCTACTACTAGATCCGCCAACAATAACAGCTCAACAAAACAAGGTTGCTCTTGTTAACAATAAGCCTGCGTTTTATAAACCTGAAAAATTGAAGCAAGCAAGAAAAGAACTAATTACACATTTAAAACCATTCAAACCAAATGAGCCGATGAGGGATGCCATTCAACTTGATGTTATATGGAGATTTCCAAAAGGCAAAAGACATAAGCACTTTGAGTGGAGAGTAACAAAGCCTGATACTGATAACCTACAGAAGATGCTCAAAGACTGTATGACTGAAGTGGGGTTTTGGATAGATGATGCTCAAGTGGTTGTGGAGCATGTTGAAAAGATGTGGTCAAATGATCCAACTGGTATCTCGATTGAAATCAATATGCTCAGTAAATTGAAAGAAGATGAGAGTTGATGAAGGAGGAGTTGAGATGGATGTTAAGCAATACCTAAGTAGATATCACTACTTGGAATTAGACATAAAACACATGCAAGACGAAATAAAAGAATACAAAAGACTTGCGAACTCAATTCCTGGCATGAACTTTGATGCTATACGTGTGGATGGAACAAGAAGTCTTGACGCACCCTTCACAAAGTGGATTCATAAGGCTTTGGAAAAGGAACTTCAAATTGCTGACTTTAAGAAACAACTACAACAAGTTAAATGTGAAATCATATCAGTTATTGACAAACTTGGTGACACTGAACATAAAAAACTACTCATCTATCGTTATATAGATTGGGAAAGTTGGAACGTAATAGCAAATAAGATGTATATTTCGTTGTCAACTTTAAAAAGATGGCATAAAATTGCTCTTCAATCTATATTATTTGAATAATTAATTATATAATAAAAAAAGTGGTCGAACTTTGACCACAAAAATTTAAAAAGGAGGGAGAATATTATGAAGAAACTTTCAAGTGTTCTTCCCAATCTTGTAGCAGTAGTGTGATTTTGAGTTGTGTTTCCATTTAGCAGCTTTACACTAAGTCTACTTTGAGTTGGGATTTCAGGAACTTTAATTCTTATTGGTGTATCAATGTATATACTGATTACAAAAAAAGAATAAGAGAAATCTAGAGTGGTGAAGTTCTTAGCCACTCACTTTTTTTAGGAAAATGCATTGGACTTACTAAAAATTTAGGTGGTCAATGTATAATATAGAAGTAATTAATCGATAATAAAATATGACGAAAGTTAGGGGAAGATTATGAATAAACCAACAATATTACTTATAAGATGGTCTTGGGACAGTAACCAAGAGAAAAAATCTGGTAGAGCAACTGTTATAGTGACCTATCCAGATATGTATCAAAGACAAAAAACATTTAACTTTGTTATTGGTGAAGAAGTCGAAATTTATGGTCATTATTATCTAGTTTCCTTAGACTATCGTAGTAATCCAAAATTCGTATGATATTGAACCACTTTGAACCTCTGTGAACCATTGAGAATCTGTCAAGGGTGTGTTAAGATTAAAATGTACAAAGGTGTAGCCACAAGGCAACATATCATGGAATACTGGCTTTAAAACCAGCCTAGAAATAATGAGAATTCAGAAATGGATTCTTTTTTATTTTTGCAGAGATACTTGTAGTATTCCAACTGGTGAGTTATTACAGTTTTTTATCTACAGTTGGAGTGATTAAATGAAAGGAAAAATGCTTGACCTATACGAAAAATGGGAGGCTTCAGGCCATCTTGATGACAAGCTCAAGTCGATATCAGAAATGGTATCTAAAAGAGCAACCCAAAGACAGGTCGCTGAATATCTAGGTATCACAGAAAAAACGATTATCAAATTGAGAAAAGTTCATCCCAAGTTGAACAACGCTTTTCAATATGGCGATGAAGAACTCAAACATAAGCTTCTCGATGCTGTGTATCGAAGAGCGATTGGCTTTGAATATGAAGAAACACAAACAGTGTTTGAAGAAACCAAGACTGGAACTAAGAAGCGTATTACTAAGTTCAAGAAACAGTCTCTACCAGATATCGCTGCGATTAAGTACTTACTCGTTACGAAGTTTGGTATTGAGTATAACGAGAAGAAAGCAGAAATAGAGCTAATGGCTAAACGTTTAGAAAGAGGCGAGGAGGAATGGATCAATGAATATCGTGATGAAGAAAACATCGGAACTGATAGAGTACGAAAACAATCCAAGAAATAATGAGGCAGCTATCGATGCTGTTGCTAAAAGTATCGAGGAATTTGGTTTCAAAGTTCCGATTGTAATTACGAAAGAAAATGTGATCATCGCAGGTCACACAAGGCTGAAAGCAAGCCTTAAGCTTGGATTAGCCACTGTTCCTTGCATCGTTGCAGATGACCTCACAGAAGGGCAAATTAAGGCCTTTCGTTTGGCAGATAACAAGACTGCAGAACTTGCTTCATGGGATTTTACAAAACTTGAGAGTGAACTTGAATCAATCGAAATGGACATGTCCGTCTTTGGTTTTGAAGACCTGGAATCCAAAGTTCCGGATAACGCAACCGATGATGACTTTGACCCAAGTGAGGAACTCACTGAGACACCATATACGAAAAAGAATGACATCTATTTGCTTGGCAATCATAGAGTCATGTGTGGGGACGCGACTATTAAAGAGAGCGTGGATAAGCTGATCCAAGATGAAAAAGTTGATCTCAACTTTACCGACCCTCCTTATAATGTGGACTATGAAGGCACAGCAGGAAAAATCATGAACGACAAGATGGAAGACAATACCTTCTATCTTTTTCTTTTTCAAGCCTTCAAGAACATGTTCGATCATACGAAACCAGGTGGAGCTATCTATGTTTGCCATGCGGATACCGAAGGCATCAACTTTCGAACGGCATTCAAAAATGCTGGTTTCAAATTGGCTGAGTGCTTAGTTTGGGTAAAAAATTCTCTTGTTCTTGGTAGACAAGATTATCACTGGAGACATGAACCAATTCTCTATGGATGGAGAGAAGGTGCTGCTCATTACTTTATTGATGACCGCACGCAAGATACCATCTGGGAATATAACAAACCTAAACGAAATGAAGAACATCCAACGATGAAACCACTTGAACTTTGTGGAAGAGCGATTGCGAACTCATCTAGAGTTGGTGAAATTGTTCTGGACTTGTTCGGTGGCTCTGGATCGACTTTAATCTCATCCGATCAGCTTCAAAGAAAAGCACGCTTGATGGAACTCGATGAAAGATTTGTTGATGTCATAGTCAAACGCTATATCAAATACAAAGGATCAAGTGATGATTGCTATCTGATCCGAAATGGCGAGAAGATACCCGTTGGTACTATCGAGGACTTTCAAAATTTATCACTATAGTGAGTTTTTAGTGTCGAATTGACTTGATATAAAAGGCCTTTAGAGTGATATATATACATACCAAAAGGTAGAAAGCAGGTCACAATAATGGGAAAACAAATCAAGTTGACAGAATGGATTCAAAGATTCAAGTCAGGTGAATTTGAAAAACCTGATACAACAACCCAAATCAATGCAGGTTGGTTCGATTGGTTTTGTAGAGATACAAGCCTAGCAAACAAAACAAAGAAGATGGGAAACATCATCAAGCAAATCAAACCTGGTGGGAAGGTTGACCTTGAGTCAAGTTATGTGTGGTTCAAGAACAACTGTCCACTCAGTGGTCCACTCTATGATGATTTTAGAATTGCAGACATCGAAACCAATAACAACCTCATCGTTGTACAAATAGACTGTTTCAGAAACGACTCAAAATACACAGTCTATGAAAGATTGGATGGATTCGAAAAACCAGTGTTTCAAAGTAACTCTTCTAGAGAACTAGTCAAATGGCTGAACACAGGATGGACAAAGTAATGTTCAAAGAATTTAACGCCCATCCAAAGGGAATCAAAACAACGGACTGTGTGGTTAGAGCAATCAGCACTGCATTTAACAAAGATTACATGGAGTGCAGACGAGAGCTCAATCAAAAGAAGCGTGAATGGAATTTCACAAGTTACAAAGACACCGAGTTCTTATACAAGTATTTTGAAGGCAAGCCAAGATTGATTTTCAAAGCAATCAAAGGTCAGCCTAGAATCAAAGGTTCGGATTTTACTCTGCTTCACCCAACAGGAACATTTATTCTTAAGATGGCTGGTCATGTGGCAGTATGTAAAGATGGCGTCATCCTTGATATTTGGGACTGCACGTATCGAAGCGTCTATACTGCTTGGAAGATTGATGAGGAAACCAGCAATGAAAACTAACTTTATACGCAAGGCAACTAGTAGCGAACTGATACCTCAAGATGAATTTGTCATTGAAAAAGAAGTGGTTATCGATAAAGACCTATTTGAATGTTTTATCAAAGACCCACTAAACGATTACGATTTCATCAAAGAGAATCTTGAGCATATGTTTCGTGACAATCTTTCAGTGTTTCATTGCATATTTGTCACATCAGATTCGCATGATTTTGGAATTCTGGTTGAAAGCGAAGGATACCATTATGCTCGGTACACGGCTTATCTTCCAAAAGTAGCAATTAAGTAACACAATCAAATCAAAGCATATAAGGGAGCTCATTGCTTCCCTTTTTCTTGCTAGAAAGAGGACAACATGAAAATCATAACCAGTGAATCTGTCTTTAGTGGACATCCAGATAAAATCTGCGACCAAATCAGTGATGCGATACTTGATGCAATCTTAGAACAAGACCAAACAGCAAGAGTAGCAGTTGAAACAGCCATCAAGGATGATTTAATCGTTATCTTTGGAGAGGTAACAACTACTGCAAAAGTTGAGTATTCAGATATCGCAAAACAAGTACTCAAGGATATCGGATATGACGATGCGTTTTGTGTCCTAGAAAAGATATCCAAACAATCACCAGACATTGCACAAGGTGTGAATGAAACTTTTGATCATCAACAAGGTGCGGGTGATCAGGGGATGATGTATGGTTTTGCGTGTAAAGAAACACCAGAACTCATGCCGCTACCGATTGTAGTTGCACACGATATAGCTAAAGAATTAGACACACTTCGGAAAACAAAGTACAATCACATTTTTGGTCCAGATGGTAAATGCCAAGTATCGGTAAGATATGTAGATGGGAAACCATTCACTTATGATACTATCATCGTTTCAGCACAAACAAGACCTAATGTAAATCTGCTCATCGCTAAAGAAATCATCACCGAAGAAGTACTCAAACCAATGATCGGCAAGGATCTGACTGGTATCAATATTCTCATTAATCCTACAGGTGCATTTGTTATAGGCGGACCTTATGGTGATTCGGGTTTAACTGGTCGAAAGATAATCGTTGATACTTATGGTGGGTATGCGAAACACGGTGGTGGAGCCTTTTCTGGTAAGGACGTAAGCAAGGTTGACCGCAGTGCGGCTTATTATGCCAGATACGTTGCAAAAGCCCTCGTAGGGGCAAATTTGGCCGACACGTGCGAAGTCTGTGTGTCCTATTCCATTGGTGTTGCAAACCCAGTCGCAGTCTCGATTGATACCTTTGGTACTGGAATATTATCCGATGAAGACTTGTTTGAGTTGGTTAAACAACACTTTGATTTCACACCAGCTAACATAAGAAAAGAACTAGAATTCGATAAAGTGAAGTTCCAGAAGTTAGCAACCTATGGACATATGGGACGTGAAGATTTACCAGTTCGATGGGAACATGTGGAAGCTAAAGTAGCTGAACTGAAACAAGCCTATGAAAAAACCAAAGGTTCTACATAATTTCTACAAATCACCTGCATGGCTTGCAGCACGTGAACTCAAGATCATGTCAGTGGATGGACTTTGTGAACGTTGTGGAGCAATTGGAATTGAAGTTCATCATAAGGATAGACTCTCGATTGACAATGTTAGAGATACATCGGTAAGCTTAAATCAAGACAACTTGGAGTTGCTTTGTAGGGAATGTCATAACCAGGAGCATGAACGCTTCAGTAATAAGATTAGATTTGATAAAGATGGGAACCTAATAAATCAAGAAAAACCTAAGTAAAGTAAACATTGTTTGATATAATGTTTATAAAAGTAGGTGTATTTTATGTCACTAATGAAACTTTCTGAATTAATGAAAGATGCTATTATGGTTGAAGGAAATTTTTCTGACTTATCAAAGTTTGATTTTTATGGTGTTTATATACTGAGTATTGATGATGATATCAAGTACATTGGAAGTGCATATGCACAAAAGATAAAGACGAGATTGAATCAGTACATTAGTATTAGTGATACCGGAGGTAAGAGTTTAAGAAAAAAGGTAGATAAAACTGACCCAGCAAATGCAATTGTTGAGATTAGTAAGTGGAAAATCACTGCGATTCATAATGATGATCTCGAATATAAACTTATAAGTATTGCTAGACCAATTCACAATATTAAAGGTAAATCACTTGTTAAAGATAAAGAAGTATCCCCCCCATCAGTCAAAACTAAATAGTTTGAGGGTACCGCACAGGGGGGCACTTAAAAAATGAGCGACTATTTTTTTGAAAATTCGAGTTTTTGTTTAGGAGAAGTGCTCTAATTATGGAAAATGTTATATTATTGGATACGGATGCAGTTATTAATTTTTTTTCTATCAATAACACAGTATTAAAAAAATCAATATTGGATTACAAAAATAACAATGATTCGAAAATTCTGGTAACCTATTTCACTTGGTATGAGCTTTTTAAATCAACTACTGATTTTTTACTAATTAAAAGCAAATTAGAAAATCTAATCAATTATACTGATGGAATCGACATATATGAGGAAATACCAACAAAATATGATCACCTGTTTGATCCTAATTATTGGTTAAGTAAGTCACAATTTCCGATTTTAGAATTCAATCAATTCATACTTGATATTAAAGAAATGGTTTATTCTAAAATTAATGCACACATCATGGATATTCTACTGATAGAGATTCATACAATTTTATTTTTTGAACATGTATTGGATATGAATAATGTGTATAATAGTCAAGCTTACTTGACATATCAATCTTATGTCTTAACAATGAGGGACAAATTTAAACCAGCAGTTCTTGAACTGTTAAGAAGACATTCGGATGATAATAAATTTTTAAACAAACTATTATTTGATATGTATAAAGGAACACAAGTTCTAAAAAATAGTTATATTGAAACAGAGTCAGAGTTCCTCAATAGAATCAAAAGATTTCCATACACAGATATAATCAAAGTCTTGAAAAAAGATAAGAGTAATCTGGTAAGTTCTGTACCAGCAACTAAAGATGATTTACTTGACATGATTTATGATCAATATTATGTTAATAACGATATTATTCTTGGATTGTGCAAAAAATTTATTTTTAAGAAAAGCCCGGTTGCTGGCGGAAAATTCTGCTATAATGATTTCATTGACATGAGCAACTTGCTTTTATCAACTAATACTAGAAATGCTGAAATTGTGTATATAACAAATGATAAAAAGTGGATTGATTTTATTTCATTATTATCTGAAAAACATGGGATAAAAACAAAAACACTATAATATGAAAAAGTACTTGCAGTAAGCGACATTGTTCGCTTTTTTTCTTGCTATTTATCCTCTTTAGAGTGATATATATTACTAACCATAGGAGGGAATCAGTATGTACAAAATTGGGGATAAAATAAGGATCATCAACATGAAGGGTGAAGACCATTACAACGGTCGTGAAGGAATCATCGAATACATAGATGGGCTTGATCAGTTACATGGAACTTGGGGTGGCTTAGCAATCATTCCAGAAGAAGATTTGATTGAAGTCATAAACTCTGAGGTAGTTGAAAGAGTCAACTGAGTGAGGTACTGAAATGTCTAAAATAAAAGATGTGAATATTGAGATTGAGCGACTTCGGTCGCTTTTTTCATCGGTCGATGAGACCAAAACCCAACTAGTCGATAACCTTATTGAGCAAGCTGCGTTTATGAAGGTTGAACTTGGCGTCCTTCAAGAACAGATAAGAAAGTATGGAGCGGTTCAAGTTTCAAACAAAGGTGCTCAAAGACAAACAGAAGCAGCAAAATACTACACTAAGCTTATCAACTCGTATGGAACAGTTATCAAAACACTCAATTCAATCATGGGGAAAAACGTAATTGATGGCGATGATGCTTTTGATGAGTTTCTCAAGAAAGCGAATATGGCATGAACTATTTAATTGAGTACTACCAAAAAGTTATGTCCAATGAAATACTAGCTGGAGAAGAATTAAAGAGCACCCTTCGAAAACTGATGGATGATATGGTTAATCCTCGATATGACTTTGATGAAAAGCCAGGAAACATGAGAATCGATTTTATCGAAACCTTCTGCAAGCATACGAAGTCCCCATTCAATGGACAACCCTTCATCTTAGAACTTTGGGAAAAGGCAATCATTCAAACAGCCTATGGGTTTAAGATTGCTGAGTCTGGATTAAGACGATTTAACGAAGTCATATTACTCATCGCACGTAAAAACGGAAAGACAACCTTCATCGCAGGGATAGACCTTGCTGAATTCTTTTTATCAAAAGGTGGTGTTGATATCGTATGTGCTTCCAATACAAGCGAGCAAGCGAACATTCTCTTTGAAGAGATCAATAACATGCGTGAACAGTCCCCCGCACTATCAAATGAGAAACGAAGTAAAAAGAATATATTCTTCATCTATTCTCCGAAAACCAAGAATAAAATCAAGAAGTTATCAGCTCAAAGTAGGAATAAAGATGGTTATAACATTGAAGTTGGTTGTATTGATGAAGTCCACGAAATGACGGATTCAAAAGTATATGATGCCATCAAGCAGAGCCAATCAACGAAGAAGGAACCACTTATCTTCATCATCACAACCGAAGGAACTACAGTGGGTGGATTCCTCGATAACAAACTAGACTATGCAAGAAAGATGCTCAAGGGTGAAATCACTGATGAACGTGTGCTTCCCTGGTTATATACCCAAGACAACACACAAGAAATATATGATGACTCTAAGAATTGGGTGAAATCTAATCCCAGTTTAGGTGTGGTAAAACTTTCCTCGTATCTTGAAGATGTGATGAACAAATCAAAAAATGACCACTCAACGAGAGTGACCATGTTATGTAAAGATTTCAATATCAAGCAAGTCGATCAAGGTGCATGGTTATCTTTTGATGACTTAAATAACGAAGCGAAGTATGAAGTAAATACACTCAAGAACTCCTATGCTATCGGTGGAGTTGATTTATCTTCAACTACCGATTTAACTGCAGCTGTTTTGGTCATTCAGAAAAAGGATGACAACAAGAAGTATGTTTTAGCACATTTCTTTATGCCGAGTGATGTTGTTAAGAAACGCATGGAAGAAGATAATGTCCCATATGATATTTGGATTAAACGAGGGTTAATCACACTCACAGACGGAAGTCAGAACGATTTCTCACTGGTGACTCAATGGTTTATGAAGATGATTCAAGAGCACCAAATTAGACCTCTCTGGGTAGGATTCGACCCCTGGAATTCTCAATATTGGATTAAAGAAATGGAAGAGCTAGGATTTAATATGGAGAAGGTTCGTCAAGGTGTCTACTCTTTATCGGAACCAATGAAACAACTGGAAGCAGACCTAAAGAATAAGCTGATCAACTACGACAATAATCCGATCTTGAAATGGTGCTTGTCTAACACCCAAGCCAAAGTTGACCTAAACGGTAATATCCAACCTTCGAAACTTAACTCCAAATACAAGCGAATTGATGGAACAGTTGCACTCATCATTGCGTATGCAGTTTTGAATAGGTATAAGATAGATTACGAAAACATGATGTCATAAAGGAGTGATTAAGTTGGGCATTTTTACTAGAAAGAAAAAGGAAGGTTCAACAAATAACTTCCAGTTATTGAATCAAAACAATACCATCTTCACTCCATTTGGAAACAACATCTCAAAGAGTGATGTGGTCAAGATATGTATCGATCGTGTAGCAAGCCAGTGTGCAAAACTCAAACCAAGATACATTAAAACTGAAGCAGACAAGACAGTAACCGAGAAACAAGGTCGACTGTCTTTTTTATTGAAGCATAAGCCTAACCCACTCATGACACCTTATGACTTTATCTATAAAGTAATTACGCTATTGCTACTGAATGATAATGCATTTGTTTATCCAATGTTTGATTCTGTTAATGGTGGGCTTAAAGCACTCTATCCGCTAAGGCCGATATTGGTAGAAGCAATAGTAGATAATGCTGATGGTTATTACTTGAAGTTCTACTTTGAGGATGGCCAACAATTTATGCTGCCTTATGAGAATGTCATCCACTTGAGGAAGTACTTTGCTTCCAATGATATCTTTGGTGGGAATGGATCATCAGGCGATCATGAAGCAATCCTAAAAACCATCTCAATCAATGAGAATGTGCTTCAAGGCATCGATAACGCAGTCAGATCTTCGATGCAGATTAAAGGAATCATCAAGATGAATGGGATGCTTTCAGAAGCAGATAAGAAGAAACAAAGAGAGCTCTTTGATATAGCACTCAACGATTCTATCAGTACTAAAGGAAGCTCGATTATCCCGATTGACTTAAAATCTGAATACATACCTTTAACTGTAGATCCCAAGTTGATCGACAAAGAAACACTCGAATTCTTACAATCCAAAATACTCGACTATTTTGGCGTATCGGCACCAATCTTCGCAAACAAATATAGTGAAGAAGATTTCAACTCGTTTTATGAGTCAACCATTGAGCCTCTAGCCATTCAGCTATCTGAGGCTTTTTCTTTGGGATTGCTCACCGAAAATGAGTTAACTCGTGGTGAAGAGATTATTTTTTATAGTGAACGATTGCAGTATGCAAGCTGGAATACAAAAGTGAGTGCCATCGAAAAACTGATGAGCCTAGGGATCATGACCTTAAATGAATCCAGAGCTTTGCTTGGACTAGAACCTATTGAGGGTGGAAACAAGCGACTGCAATCGCTCAACTTTGTGGATGCGGATAAGGCAAACAAATACCAAGTTGGTGAGGAGAACAAAGATGAAAGTCACAGTTAATGGAACGATATCAAAAGAAGCACTCAAAGTGATTCTAGAAACGCAGAAAGTAAAATCACAGATTATCGATGAATTTTGCAAAGAAAACAAGATTACAAGTTTTCACTACAAGGATTCAGAACTTGAATACACCCTTGATGGGAAACCTAACAAACCAAAAATAGAGGTGAGAAACAATGATTAAAGAAACAAGACTTGCGGATGTTAAGTTTGAAGAAGCTGAAGGTAAGATGACCTTAGAAGGTTATGCGATTGTGTTCAACCAGGAAACACTTATCGGAAATGAAGATTATGGTTTCGTTGAATCTATAGATCATCGAGCTCTTGAAAATACCCAAATGAAAGATGTCCCTATGAAATACAACCATATGGATTCCTTCCTTATCATCGCTCGAACTAAGAATAAATCACTGACATTATCGGTCGATAACATTGGGCTAAAAGTACAAGCTGAGTTAGTCGACACCCAATCGAACCAAGACATCTATAAGATGGTCCGCAGTGGCCTACTTGATAAGATGAGTTTTGCTTTCACTGTTGAAGAACAGTCCTGGAATAAGGAAGGCAAAATCCCTAAACGTACCATCACTAAAATCGGAAGGCTCTATGATGTCTCAGTGGTAGACACGCCAGCCTACGATTCAACTAGTATATATGCTCGTTCTTTAGAGTCTATGGATGTAGAACTAAAGGCTATGGAGTTAGAAGAGCAGAGACAGCATGTTGAAGTGATGAAAAAGAAGATCCGTATCAAAACAAACTACTAAATTAAAAGGAGAAACAATCATGAATTTAGAAAAAAGACGTAAAGAAATTGAAGCACGCTTAACTGAGATTCGCTCACTTGTTGAAGCGGAATCAGATGTCACAAAATTGGAAGCATTCGATA
>Ga0209211_10002495_pt1 | contig 31697 bp, 32 predicted proteins | sample RifGroA2_FD_183992 | JGI IMG/M metagenome (GOLD analysis project Ga0209211, IMG submission 183992) | Groundwater microbial communities from Rifle, Colorado, USA - Groundwater A2 (SPAdes) (version 2) | ecosystem: Environmental > Aquatic > Deep subsurface > Groundwater | place: Rifle, Colorado...
AAGGGCCGGAGCGTCTTGCAGGTAGAAAACCGCGGCCAGGCCTGGTATATAAATCCGGCCGACGGCCAGAGATACTACATGAAGGACGGCGCCGCGGCTTATCAGATTATGCGCTTTTTATCGCTCGGCATCACTAACGAAAACATCGGAAAAATAGATATTGGGGATTAAGCTAAGCTGGTTGTTGGCAAGTCCATTAAATTTTAGACTTGTATTGACTTTTGTGCTATTATTAAATTAAATATGCTTAAAGCCGGACAAAAAAATAGTTATCAGGAGTTTATGAAAAAAAAGCGCGAATTTTTCAAAAAGGTAAAACAGGGCTGGAAATTTAAAGATACCGATCGCGACGGCTTGTGCGACTATGAAGAAAAAAACATTTACGGCACTGACCCGAGAAATCCCGATACTGACGGCGACGGCATGAAGGATGGCAATGAGGTTAAGCGGGGCAGAAATCCGCTCGGGCCGGGCAAGCTTAAAGATTTATTCATTCCCCACGCCGGCAATAATTATTCGCCTCACGCCTTAAAGCCGAAACGGCTACTCTTCCATGCCATAGGCATTATCATCATGAAAGCCGTGGTGGTGGTTTTTGTTTTATTTTATCCTTTGTCCGCCTGGCTTAGCCCGGATTTGGCTCTGGCTGAAGTAAGAAAAATAATAGAGTTGACTAATAATTTGCGCCAAAAAATTTCTTTGCCCGCGCTTTTGGAAAGTCGGCAGCTTAAACAAGCCGCTTGGCAGAAAGTTGAAGATATGGCGCTTAAACAGTATTTTGCCCATGTCAGTCCGGCCGGGTTTGGCTTGAGAAATTGGCTGGAAAAAATCGGTTATAAATACGCTGTGGCCGGAGAAAATTTGGCCGTGGGTTTTTCTCGGGCCGAAGACGTGGTCCAGGCCTGGCAAAACAGTCCGACTCACTACGCTAATATGATTGACAGCGATTTTAAAGAGATTGGCGTGGCCATGGCCGACGGCAAATTAAACCAAATTGACACGATTTTTATGGCCCAATATTTTGCCGCGCCAACAACGCCCAGCTTGCCAGGCGGGCGGGCCGCGCCGACTCAAATAAAACAGCCGGAAAAAGAAACGGCTAAAAAATCAATTATCGCGCCGGCGCCGCCAGAGGTTGAACCGGTCAACAGCCAGCCGACGCCCGAGTCTGAAGTAAGAGGCATTAACCTTACCAAAGCATCGTTAACGGCGGCGGAAGAAGCGGCCGAAAATGAAATTATCATTGATCAGCTGGCCGCTGACCTATCCATCAAGAGCGATCCATTTAATAAAGAAAAAGTTATTCAAATTAAAACGGCTTTACCGGCGGAGACGGTTTCGGCCGAAGTCATAATTAATAATAAAAAAATTAGCTTGACTAAGTCGCCGGCCGATTCGCTTTGGAGCGGCGTAGCGATCGTTAGCCCAGAAGAAGAGAAAAGCGTCTTAAATCCTCTGATACCGGCCACTATCGCCGTCAGCGACCTAAGCGGAGCGATTAAATACGGTGAATTGGATTGGGATATGGTGGCCATGATAAAAACTCCGCCGCTTGAGCATTACCAGCTTTTTAAAGCCAGCCCGGCCACGGGCATGAGGCCGATTTTGACTTTAAGCAGCGGCTATTTTAAATTTATTTTATTAATAGCCGTTATCGCCATACTTTTGAATATTTTCATTGAAATTAAAAAACAGCATCCGCGCCTAATTTTTTACAGTTTTGCCTTCTTGGGGCTGCTCGTAACCGCAATTATTTTTTAAGCGCGCCAACATCGCCGATGAAGAAAGCTGAAAAAAAATTAAAAATCGCCGTGGCCATGTCAGGCGGAGTGGATTCGTCGGTGGCGGCTAAATTGTTAAAAGACCAAGGCCATGTTGTCGTTGGTATTTTTTTGCATTTTTGGCAAGAAGAATCTAACTCCCCATGCCCCCCTTTGCCAGGAGGGCTTAAGGGTGTTTTTGAAAATAAGTGCTGTTCCAGAGAAGCCTTGCTGGATGCTCGCCGGGTGGCGATTAAAATCGGCATTCCTCTTTATACTTTAAATTTCGCCAAGATTTTTAAAAAGCAAGTGGCGGATAACTTTTTAAGCGAATATGGCCGGGGCCGAACGCCTAATCCCTGCGTCAGATGCAATAAATTAGTTAAGCTTGGATTTTTAATCAAGCAGGCCAAAAAATTGGGCTTTGCTTATGTGGCCAGCGGACACTACGCCCGCCTGCGGCGGGAATTTCCAATTTCCAATTTCCAATTTCTAAAGAATGCAAAAAATACAAATAATAAATATATTTATAAGCTTCATAAAGCTAAAGACAAGAATAAGGACCAATCGTATTTTTTGTATACCCTTAGTCAAGATGAATTAAAACATTTACTTTTTCCATTGGGGAATTACGCTAAGACGCAAGTTAGAGCCATGGCTAAGCGCTGGAAATTGCCGGTGGCGGAAAAAGCCGACAGCCAGGAGATTTGTTTTATAGAGGGTAAGGATCATAATGAATTTTTGCGTCGGCATTTGAAATTAAAGCCCGGTCTGATAAAGACTCTGGACGGTAAGACCGTGGGCGCGCATCAGGGCTTGCCGCTTTATACTATCGGCCAGAGAAAAGGCCTAAAGATCGGCGGCAGCGGGCCGTTTTACGCGGCTAAAATGGATTATCAAAAAAACATCTTATATGTAGTTGATAAGAGTAATCATCCGCTGATCTGTAAAAATTGGCTGGCCGCTAAAAATATTAATTGGCTCTCCGGTTTGAAGCCGAAATTACCGCTAAAGTGCCGAGCGGTTATCCGTTATCATCATCAGGCGGCCGACTGCGTTATCAGCAAAATAAATAACCATAATTTAAAAGTCAAATTTTCTCGGCCGCAAAGAGCGATTACGCCCGGCCAAAGCGCAGTGTTTTATCGGGGCGGAGAAGCTCTGGGCGGGGGAATAATAGTCTAATTTTAATTGGTTATTGACAACTTGTTGGTTAGTAGTATGATAGTAATATAATAGCGAATTTCGCCTGCCTATCGGTAGGCAGGTTCTTTCAAAAGGAGAGGTTAAAATAATTAGCCGCGGACTTGGGGTTAAAAGATTTTTTTAGTTCCAGGCCCGCGGTTAATCACTTGAGCTTGCCCGCGGGGTCTTCAAAGGTTAACAAATCGTTGAAGGCGGGCCGCGTTTCTCTGGCGGCCCATCAGACAAGCTGGCGCAATGCCAGCGCAGCCAGCGCAATGCTAGCTGTTGAGCCGTAATGCTTCCCCGAGGCGTGCGGCTCTCTTCATTTATAATTATCGTTTGCCATTTTCTTATTTGCCAAAGTGAAACATTTTTTATATACTAATTGAATATGACGGCCAAAGAATTAAGACAAAAATACTTGGATTTCTTTAAATCCAAGGGACACGCGATTATTTCCAGTGGCTCTTTAATGCCGGAAAACGACCCGACCGTGCTTTTCACCACGGCCGGCATGCATCCGCTGGTACCGTATCTGATGGGTGAAAATCATCCAGGCGGGCGGCGCGTAGTTAGCGCGCAAAAATGCGTCCGCACCGGCGATATTGACGAAGTCGGCGATGCCACACACCACACTTTTTTTGAGATGCTGGGCAACTGGTCGTTCGGCGATTATTTTAAGCAAGAAGCCATTAGCTGGAGCTGGGAATTTTTAACTTCGCCAGACTGGCTTAATTTAGATAAGAGCCGGCTGGCGGTTTCGGTCTTCGCCGGAGATAAGGACGCGCCGTTTGATCAGGAAGCGCATGATATCTGGCTGTCCTTGGGCGTAGCGGAAGAGAGAATCGCGCGCCTGCCGAAAAAAAATAATTGGTGGGGGCCGGCCGGTCTGACCGGACCGTGCGGTCCGGATACGGAGATGTTTTATTGGTCAGGCGAGCCGGATAAAACGCCTGCCGGCTTTAATGATGATAACCCCTTATGGGTAGAAATTTGGAATGATGTTTTCATGCAATATAATAAGCGGGCCGATGGCAGTTTTGAACCTTTAAAGCAAAAAAATGTGGACACTGGCATGGGGTTAGAGCGGGTGGTAGCCATCTTAAATGGGCAGAATGATAACTATCAAAGTGATTTATTTAAACATCTTATCAATAAAATAGAACAGCTGTCCGGTAAAACATATGGCGAGAGCGTTGAGATAACCAAGGCCATGCGCATTATCGCTGATCACCTTAAGGCCGCGACTTTTATTATGGGAGACCAGAGAGGAGTGGGACCGTCCAATACGGATCAAGGTTATGTGGTGCGCCGTTTAATCAGGCGCGCCATTAGGCATGGCCGGCAATTGGGCATTAAGGACGGTTCGGCTGGGCTCACCGCAGGCGAGTCCTGGACCAAGGAAATCGCCAAAGTGGTCGCGCATGATTATCAGACAACCTATCCTGAATTGCCAAAAAATATTGATAAAGTAATTGAGCAATTTAAAATAGAGGAGGCAAAATTCGGCAAAACCTTAGAACAGGGTTTAAGGGAATTTGCTAAAATCATTAGCGAGCTTAAAGATAAAAAAATTAGTGGCGAGCAAGCTTTTAATTTATATCAGACTTATGGTTTTCCTTTAGAAATAACCCAGGAATTGGCTAAAGAAAAAAATTGCGCGGTTGATGATCAGGCCTGCCGAGCCGAAATGAAAAAGCATCAAAAACTTTCCCGCACAGCTTCGGCCGGCGTTTTTAAGGGCGGTTTGGCTGACGCCAGCGAACAGACTACGAAACTGCATACGGCCGCGCACCTACTCCTGGCTGCTTTAAGAAAAATTTTAGGTGATCAGGTGGTGCAAAAGGGGAGTAATATTACGGCTGAACGGTTGCGCTTTGATTTTTCCTATGCGGAAAAGATGACGGCCGAGCAGAAACAGCAGGTTGAAATATTGGTAAATCGAGCCATCAAACAAAATTGGCCAGTAACTTGCGATCAGATGGGACTTAGCGAAGCCAAAACGGCCGGCGCTCATGGCACTTTTGAATCAAAATACGGCGAAAAAGTTAAAGTTTATACCATAGGGAACTCTTCGGCCGGCCCAGAGCCGCCTTTTAGTCGGGAAATTTGCGGCGGACCGCATGTTAATAATACTGGTCAGTTAGGCCATTTTAAGATTCAAAAAGAAGAAAGCTCCTCGGCCGGCGTCAGACGGATTAAGGCGGTGTTAAAGTAAAATTTAGCTAAGGTTAAATTAAAAAAATCATTTTACCATATAATCCCGGTTTAGCCGGATTATGTCTTGACAGCTATCTTAATAACCTATATAATTATTTTACGGTAAAACCCGTTATTTTTTGTTATCTGCTATTGGACTTTAAATCACGGTTTTACTTAAATTTAACGGAATAAACGGTTTTACCTTGAAAAAGGTTTTGGCGTCTCGCTCTAAGCGAGCGGATTTTGCCAAAACTGTTTTTGTTTTTAAATGAAAGAAAATAATCAGCCAATCAGCTCTAAAGATTTTATTGAAACTTACGGCGAAGTGGTCGAATTAATGCCGGCCGCCAGTTTCCGGGTTAAACTGGAAAACGGCCATGAGATTTTAACGCACCTTTCCGGCAAAATGAGGATGAATAAAATTCGGCTCTTGCCCGGCGATAAAGTAAGAGTGCAAATCAGCCCCTACGATCTAACTAAGGGCCGCATAACTTATAGATTGTAATTAGCTAATATCATGAAAGTAAGAAGCAGCGTAAAAAAAATTTGTAAAGATTGCGAGATAGTCAGGCGCAAAGGCCGAGTTCGCGTAATTTGCAAAACCCCTAAACATAAACAAAGACAGGGCTAAAAACATTTGCGATTTTAGATTTAAATATTTATAAAATCGTAAATTGTAAATCATAAATCATAAATCTAAAATAACCACATGGCCATAAGAATCGCCGGCGTCACCATACCGAATGAAAAAAGAGTTGAGATTGCCCTAACTTACATTTTTGGCATTGGCCAGTTTAAGGCCAACGCTATTTTAAAATTAGCTAAAGTCAGTCCGGATGTCAGAGTTAAGGATTTAACCGATGATCAGGCCAATAAATTAAGAGATTTAATTGAAAAGCAAAATAAAGTGGAAGGCGAATTAAGGCGGGAAATTTCCGCCAATGTAAAAAGATTAAAGGAAATCGGCAGTTATCGCGGCAGCCGGCACGCTAAGAGCTTGCCAACCAGGGGCCAAAGAACTAAGACCAATAGCCGCACCGTCCGCCATAATATCAGAAAGACCGCTACTTCCGGCAAGAAGCCGTCCGCGGAGAAGACCTAAGGACGCTGGACAAAGGTTTTAGTTTTGAGCGGCGCCTCGGGGCTTTCCTCGGAGCCGAAACAACAGACCAGAGTGAAATTGTAGCGATTTTTGAAAAAAATCGCCCAAATTTCATCGGCCTTTAGCGCTCGCGAAAGCGGGCGGAAAAACTAAAACCTTTATCCAATTAAGTTAAAACCTAAAGAATATAAATATTAAGTATGGCGGAAGAAACAAAACCAGCCGAAGAAATAAAGAAAGAAATGAAGTCAGAAGAACCGGCCGTTAAAACCAGCGAGCAGGTAGTTAAGACTGATTTAAACGCGCCGGAAGAATTACCCGAAGAAATCAAAAAGAAATTAGAAAAGAATAAAGCTGACCGGAAAATTATTAAGCGCAAGGGCAAAAAAAAGAAAACCGCCCAGAGAGTGGTCGTGGGCGTGGCTCATGTTAAAGCTACTTATAATAATACGATTGTCACTCTAACCGACCTAACCGGTAATGTTATATCTTGGGCGAGCGCCGGCATGGCCGGATTCAAGGGTCCGAAAAAATCCACGCCTTACGCCGCGCAGATTATCGCGCGTATAGCTGTGGAAAAAGCTAAAGAATTCGGCTTACAGGAAGTAAGCGTTTTCGTTAAGGGCGTGGGCACCGGCCGCGAATCGGCCATTAGAGCCCTAAACGCCAACGGCTTAATCGTTTCCTCTATTAAAGATGTAACGCCCATACCGCATAATGGCTGCCGGCCGAAAAAACCCAGACGAGTTTAAAAAAACTTAATAAATTATTATGTCAAAATATTTAGGTCCAAAATGCAAATTATGCCGCCGCGAGGGTGAAAAGCTGATGCTTAAGGGAGAGCGTTGTCAGACGGCTAAATGCGCGATTGTCAAAAAGAACTATCCGCCGGGCATGCATGGGCCTAAAGGCCGCGCCTCCAGGCAGAGCGGCTACAATATGCAACTCCGGGAGAAGCAGAAAGCCAAGAGAATTTATAATTTGTTGGAAAAACAATTTAAATTGAGTTTTGAGCGCGCCATTAAGCAGAAAGGCGACGCCGGAGAGAACTTATTAAAAATTTTGGAAACCCGGCTGGATAATGTCATCTATCGTTTGGGCTTTGCCCAATCCAGGTCACAAGCCAGAACCCTAGTCAGCCATGGCCATTTTAAAGTCAATGACCAGAAGGTTGATATTCCTTCATTTAATGTTCAAACCGGCGATATTATAAAAATTAAAGAGTCAAGCCGAACCGGCAAGCAATTCACGAATTTGGCGGAGAAACTTAAAAAAGTAGAGGCGCCGGGTTGGCTTAATTTGGAAATCAAAGATTTTAGCGCCAAAGTTTTGCATCAACCGGCTAAAGAGAACTTTGAGATGAAAATTAATGCGCAAACCATCGTGGAGTTTTATTCGAAATAATATTTTAAATAATATAAATTTTATGCAAAAAATAGCTTTGCCCGGTAAAGTGGAATTTATAGAAACCTCTAATCCAAATCACCGGCAAATCATCATTGAGCCATGCTATCCCGGCTATGGCACTACCATTGGCAACGCTTTAAGGAGGGTGTTGCTGTCATCTTTACCCGGAGCGGCCGCGATTGGCGTTAAGATTAAAGGCGCTGATCATGAATTTATGACTTTGCCTCATGTCAAAGAAGATGTCTTGGAACTGGTTTTAAACATAAAAAAGCTTCGTTTAAAAATTTTTAGCGATGAAGCGGTTAAGCTGGAATTGGATGCTCGCGGCGAAAAACAAGTTAAGGCCGGAGATATTAAAAAAAATAGTTTAGTGGAAATCGCCAATCCGGATTTAGTCTTAGGCAATATTACTGACATGGCCGGCAAATTGGAGATGGAAATATTTGTGGCTAAAGGGCTGGGTTATATCACGGTAGAAAGCCGAGAGAGCGATAAGCATGAAATCGGCTACATTGAAATGGATTCAATCTTTTCACCGATTTTATCAGTCGGCGTCAGCGTGGAAAATGTCCGCGTCGGCAAAATGACCAATTGGGATAAACTGGTAGTGAATTTAGTAACTGACGGAACCATCGCCCCGGCCGCGGCTTTTAATAACGCGGTGGATATCTTGATAGCGCAATTTAACTCCTTAACCGGCAAAGTTAAAGCTACCGCCGCAGAAATAAAGTCCGAACTCCAGGCGGATAAAACGGCAGAGGTTGAAGAAAAAACTGTTAAGACCGAAGGCGAGGAAAAACCAAAAAAAAGAGGCCGACCCAAAAAAACTTAATAAAGGCCCCTTTAATAAAGGGGCTGCCCGAAGGGTTGGGGATTTATATTTATGGAAAAATCTTTAAATCCCCCTAACCCCCTTTTCTAAAGGGGGCAAAAAATTATGCGTCACCGAGTCAAAGGGAAAACTTTAGATAGAGCTAAAGCGCCCAGAGAGCTGATGCTAAAAAATTTAGCTTCCAGTATTATTATTTATGAAAAAGTCAAAACCACCGAAGCTAAGGCCAAAGCCGTTAGAACTCTTTTAGAAAATGCTATTGCCGTCGCTATTAAGGGCGGCCTAAACGCCCGCCGCGAATTAATTCGGCTCTTACCCCAGCCCATGGCCATAAAAAAGGCCCTGGATATTTTAGCGGTTAAATACAAGGGTAAGCGCGGCGGCTACTTAAGGATTACTAAGTTAGCCCAAAGGCAAGGCGATAATGCTAAAATTGTCCAAATTGAACTAGTCTAAACCTTTAAAAACTTTTTTAGAAAAAGTTTTTAACATTTTCAAAAAATATATTGTATTAAGTAAAAATTTAATAGCGAGCAAAGCTCTACGGCCATTAAATTTTTACTTAATTGATTAATAACTATGATAAAAATAACCAGAAAACTTTATCAGCTTGACGCCACGGGAAAATCAGTCGGTAGATTGGCCTCGCAAATCGCTTTGATTCTACGCGGCAAAAATAAACCCGAGTTTACGCCGCATTTAGACATGGGCGATATCGTCCAAGTCTCTAATCTAGATAAATTCAAATTCAGCGGCAAAAAAATGGAGCAGAAAGTCTATCAGCACTATTCCGGTTACCAAGGTGGATTAAAAACCATAAAGATAATCAACCTGACCCCGGAGCAGATTTTAAGAGAAGCGGTTAGGGACATGCTGCCGAAAACCAAACAGCGAATCAATATGTTGAAAAGATTAATAATCTCTATCCCCGGCGCCGCTCAAAAAGCCGGTCGCGCGACTAAATAAAATACTATGGCAGAATTAGATAAAAATTTAACCCCAGCCGATGAGCAAGTAAGATTAAAAGGTAAATATATTGGCGCTATCGGCCGCAGAAAAACCGCTACCGCGCAGGTTCGCCTTTATAAATCCGGCCATGGCGCGATGACGGTTAATCATCTTAAGGCCAGTGAATATTTTAAAGAAGGGGAATTGTTCTCCATCGTCAGCCAACCTCTAAAATTAACCGGTTTAGCTAAAGATTTTAACCTAACTATTCTGGTATTCGGTGGCGGGCGTAAGAGCCAGGCCGAAGCCGTACGCCACGGCATTGCCCGGGCACTATTAGAATTTAACCCCGAGCTAAGAGCTTCGCTAAAAGTTAAGGGCTGGTTGGAACGCGACGCCAGGAAAAAAGAAAGAAAGAAGCCCGGACTAAAGAAAGCTCGCCGCGCGCCGCAATGGGCCAAACGTTAAACTCGTTTGTCATTCCCGCCCCACCAAATGCGAGGGGAAGCCAAAATCTTATAATAATAAACTTCAAATATACAATAAAACCCCGCTTAAACCGCGGGGTTTTATTATTTTATTGTCTATGTTAAAATTAAAGGGATTACCGCCAAATGCTCTTTCGGATATAAATTTTTACAATTTCAAGGAAATTTTTTATAAAATTTTTAAGGCGATATACTATATCGGCGAAAAGATTTTGTAAAGTAAATTGCGACACCGCTGGGCGTTAAACCCTGCGGGTCGCACACAAGGTCCTGCGGCAGAGACCGCAGGGTGTTCTCTTAATTATAAAAAATTTACCGAAATTTAGAAATTTAGACCGAATATGGCATTTGGCGGTAATCCCTAAATATGCCTGAAAAAATTACTAATCTTGCCAAAAATACTTCTTATTTTACCTTGGCGCTGATTCTCCAGAAGATAATTTCTTTTACTTATTTTGTTTTAATCGCGCGAGCCATCGGTCCGGCCGATTTGGGCAAATATTACTTCGCCATTGCCTTTACTTCAATCTTCGGCATCTTCATAGACATCGGCCAATCCAGCGTTTTAACGCGGGAAGTGGCTAAGCGCCCGGATGAATCAGACCGGCTCTTCAGTTCGGTTTTTTTAATGAAGTTGCCCCTGGCCCTGTTATCGCTCTTAGCGGTTTTCTTGCTCATGAATTTTTCCGCTTACCCGGAGATTACCCGCCAACTGGTTTATCTCTCCATGATTTGCATGGCGCTGGATTCCTTTACCTTAACTTTTTTCGCCATTAGTCGCGGTTTCCATAATCTAAAATACGAAAGCATTGCTTCGGTTATTTTTCAACTAATCGTTTTTGCCGTGGTTTTAGTCGCTTTAAAATTCAATCTGGGGTTAGCTTGGCTCATGATGTCCTTAGTCTTAGCCAGTCTTTATAATTTCATTTTCTCTTTTTATATTTTAAAAAAGAAGTGGGGGGTTAAAATTAATTGGCGGCCGGATAAGGTTTTGATTAAAAGCATTCTGCTCATCTCTCTGCCTTTCGCCGTCTACGCGATCTTCCAGCGCCTCTATCTGTACCTTGACTCGGTGCTGTTATCACTTTTGGCCGGCGATCATCAGGTAGGCATCTACCAAATTCCTTTTAAAATTATTTTCGCTTTGCAATTTTTGCCTTTAGCTTTCGTGGCTTCGCTCTTCCCGGCCATGAGCCATTACTGGCATAATAATCGCGAACAATTAGCCATCACCTTTGAGCGCGCCATAAATTATTTAATTATCATCTCCTTGCCGGTAGCGGTCGGCGGCGTAATTTTAGCCGATAAAATAATTATTATTTTTAAAACGGGCTTCGACGAAGCGGTCTTGCCTTTGCAAATTACCATGATAGCGGTTATCTTTATGTTCTTAAACTTTCCGGTGGGTTCACTCCTAAACGCCTGCGACCGGCAAAAAATTAATACCGTCAACATGGGCATCGCTTTCGCGGCCAGCGTTATTTTAAACTTACTCTTAATACCGCGCTTAGAGGCCGTCGGCGCCAGCTTAACCGTCTTATTGACTAATTTATTAATGTTTATTTTAGGCATGCTGATCGTGCCGCGCGTTGCTAAGTATAATTATAAAAAAATAATGATTATTTTAATAAAATCCCTTCTGGCCGTAACGATTATGGGCGCGGTCGGTTATTATTTAAAAAATCAGTTGAATCTTATATTAACGGTTGTACTGGCCGGCATAAGTTATCTTATTACTTTATATCTCTTCAGAGGTTTTAGTAAAGCAGACGTGGCCAGTATTTACCAATCGTTTGGCAAGAGTAAATATAATTAAATGTCATTGCAAGGAGCGTAGCGACGAAGCAATCTCACGAATAAGGATTTTTCACAAAAATACCAATAAGATTGCTTCGCTCCCTCCGGTCGCTCGCAATGACAAATCATTCATGAAAACTTTACTGCTCACATTAGAATATCCGCCCTTTAAAGGCGGCATAGCCAATTACTACGGTAATTTAGTAAAATACTGGCCAGAGCCGGACGGAATTTTAGTACTTAATAATAATCAAGGCGAACTCTTAAGCAATCGCTTGCCCCTAGGCTGGCTAAAAGTCGTATTTAAGCTGCGGCAAACCGTCAAAGCAAAAAATATTAACCATCTTCTAGTCGGTCAGATTTTACCCTTGGGCACGGCTGCTTTAATCTGTTCCAAATTTTGTCAGATAAAATATTCAATATTTTTGCACGGCCTGGATTTTACTTGCGCGCTTAAATCTTATCGCAAAAAATTCATCAGTCAGAAAATATTAAATGGAGCGGAAATAATAATTTGCGCTAATAGCTATGTGGCCGATTTGCTTAAACAGACCTTTCTGAAGGTGGCGCCAAAAATTATAGTGGTTAACCCTGGCGCGGAAGGTTGTAAAGTTCAAAACACGCCAAAGGCAGCTCAATTAAAAGAAAAATTTAATTTAAAAGATAAGATTATTTTGCTATCCGTGGGTCGGCTTATAAAACGCAAGGGCTTTGACTTGGTCCTTGACTGCCTGCCACAGGTTCTAAAACAAGTACCAAATTTAGTTTATGTCATTATCGGAGACGGGGAAGAGCGAAAAAATTACGAATTACGAGTTATGAATTATGAATTAAAAAATAAAGTTTTAATCATAAATAATATGCCAGACGAAGAAAAAAATTTGTGGCATAGTTTATGTGATATTTTTGTTATGCCAGCCAGAAATATAGCTGGCGATTTCGAGGGCTTCGGCATTGTTTATTTGGAAGCTAATTTAGCCGGTAAGCCGGTCATTGCCGGTCGGAGCGGGGGAGTAAGCGACGCGGTTATAGACGGCCTCAACGGCTTATTGGTTGATCCGGAAAATGTTAATGACCTTAGTAAAAAAATTATCCGGCTGGCGCTTGACCATGAACTGCGGCAAAAATTAGGCGAGCAGGGCAGAGAGCGGGCGCTACGAGAATTTAATTGGCAAAAACAAACGGAAAAAATTTATAATATAATCGGCCACCTATTGGCGACTGGTTAGATTTATTAATTTTTGAAGTGAGGACTGTTTGAGGCTCTGCGCAGCTGGCCGAGTTCCGCAACGAAAAAATTAATAAATCTAACCAGTCGCCCCTACTACCATGATAAGTATTATTATCCCTATCTACAATCAAGCCGAACACCTAGACAACTGCCTAGCCAGCATTAAAAAACAAACTTACGATAAATCTGAAATTATTGTCGTGGACGATGGTTCAACAGATGACATAAAAATTGTGATTAATAAATATCAGCGAGTCTTTGGTTTCAAGATATCTTATTTTGAGCAAGAAAATAGGAGAGCCAGCGCGGCCAGAAACAGGGGGGCAAAAATTGCTAAAGGAGAATACCTAATTTTCTGCGACGCGGATATTATTTTAGAGCCAAACATGCTTGAGCTAATGCTTAAAACTCTTAGAGAAAATTCTAGCGCCAGTTTCTGCTATTCGTCGTTTCTCTGGGGCAGAAAAAAATTCATACTCTGGCCTTATGACGCCAAAAAACTAAAACAGCTGCCCTATATTAACACCGCTTCGCTCATTAGAAGAGAACATTTTCCCGGATTTGATGAAAAGCTAAAGCGGTTTCAAGATTGGGATCTATGGCTAACCATGGCCGAAGCCGGCCATCACGGCGTCTGGCTAAATCAATTTCTCTATAAAGTCAACACCGGCGGCGCTCAAACCATGAGCCATTGGCTGCCCAGTTCGGCCTACAAATTTTTGCCATTTTTGCCAGCGGTAAAAAGATATAATCTGGCTAAAGCCATAATTATAAAAAAACATAATTTATAGCCATGACCAATTTGTCTGAAAATAAAATTTTTACTCATACGTTTTTCTTAATAGTCTTGGCTGAACTATTATCATTTCTAGGTTATTATTATTCGGCGATAAACTCCCTGGCTTTTTTTATCATAGTGATTTTAACTATCCTCATCTCACTTTACCGGCTTGAATATGGCTTGTACATCTTATTAACCGAACTAGTGATCGGTTCTTTCGGCTATCTTTTTTATTTGGACATAAACGGCATGCAAATTTCCTTGCGCCTCGGACTGTGGCTCGCGATTATGTCCGTCTGGCTGGCTAAAACAGTCCTAGAGTGGCTAAAAAATAAAAACCTAACCATTGATTTCTTAAAGTTCGGTTCGGCCGCGCCTCTGGTCTGCTTATTAATTTTTGTCGGCTGGGGGTTAGCCAACGGTTTAGTTAACGGCAATTCACTAAGCAATATTTTTTTCGACGCCAACAATTGGTTTTATTTTTTATTAATTTTTCCCGTCAGCGCGGTCTGGCGAAACAATGATCAGCTAGAGACTCTTAAACCAATTCTGCTGGCGGCTATAACCTGGCTAAGCGCTAAAACGATTCTTTTAGCTTATGTTTTCACTCATAATTTTCATGGACTGAATCTGGAAATTTACGGCTGGATGAGAGCGGATCGACTAGGGGAGATCACGCAAACCGCGGCCGGTTTCAGCCGCATCTTCATGCAATCGCAACTTTTCGTTTTAATCGGATTTTTTATTTTACTATTTTACTTGCTGAAGACTATTGTGGAACGAAATAATCTAATAACCTCTTGGCGCGATTTATCAAAAGACATCTGCCTATTGGCATTATTTCTATCCGCCATCATTATCAGCTTTTCGCGCAGTTTTTGGCTCGGCCTGGTTGCCGGTGGAATTTTCATCTGGCTAATCGCGTTATTTAGGATAAAAATTAAATTCAAGCAATTTATTATTTACAATTCAATAATTTTATTTAGCCTAATTTTAAGTCTAATCTTAACGTTGGCGGCGGTAAAATTTCCTTACCCTGATCCTTATGGCGGCTTTAATCCGGCCGATTTATTAAGCCAAAGGGCAAGCCAAATAACCAACGAAGCGGGCGTTGCTTCAAGATGGCAGCTTCTAGAGCCGCTCTGGCAAGAAATTAAAACCGCGCCGGTCTTAGGGCGGGGTTTTGGCGCGACCGTTACCTATAAAACTAATGATCCGCGCATTTTAGCTTCTAATCCCGACGGGCTCTATACTGCTTATAGCTTTGAATGGGGCTGGCTGGGCATTTGGCTAAAGCTTGGCCTATTCGGTTTATTGACTTATTTAATTTTACTGATTAAGATTGTTCAAGATGGCTTAAAAATAAATTCCTCTCTTTCTTTATCATTAATCTCCGGCTTAATAGTTTTAATGACGGTTAATATTTTTAGCCCCTATTTAAATCATCCACTGGGGATCGGCTATATTATTATGGTCATGACCATAATAGATAATGTAAAATGTAAAATTAGAAATTAAAAATTTAATTTTTAACTTTGCATTGTCATTTTACATTTTGAGATTTAAACTTTACATTATTTCCCGCTCTTGCGCTAATTTCAGATATCCTGTATATTATAAATTATATAATTTTAACTAAGCGGGATTATCCCTAATAAAAAATTATGCCTGACCAAATCATTTCGCAGGAAGGTTATGATAAATTAAAAAAGGAGCTAGATGAGAGGACAAGCGTTAAGCGGTTGGAAATCGCGGCGCGCATTGAATCAGCTAAGGAGCTCGGAGATTTGAGTGAAAATGCCGAATATGCCGAGGCCAAGGATGAGCAGGCGTTTAATGACGGCCGAATCGGCGAACTGATGGCCTTATTGAAAAATGTCACTGTCGTACATAATAATCATGATAAAAATAAAGTTAGCATGGGTTCCTGCGTTACGGTTATAACCGATGGTAAGACTAAGGAGTTTACGATCGTAAGTTTTAATGAAGCCAATCCCAGCGAAGGTAAAATTTCCAATGAGTCTCCCTTGGGCGTGGCCTTTTTAGACAAGAAGAAGGGCGATAAGGTTACCGTGACGACACCGCGCGGACAAGCGGTTTATGAAATTATCGGAATCAAATAGAACTCTAAATTAAACAAAAATACCTCGTTGCCGGCCTGAAGCCTTAAGCGAGGTATTTTTGTTTTGCTACGGTTTCTTTACTTTTTAACCAAAACCAGGTAAAATAATAACTATAATTCTAAGATTCTTCCTTAGCAAATAAAATATTTGTTTAGGGATAAAAATTTATGATAAAAATTAACAAACGCGAAGATCGGCTGAAAAAATTAGCTGAATTGAAAAAATTAGGCATCAACCCTTATCCGGCTAAGACGGAGAAAAGCCACACAGTGAATGAAATCTTAACTAATTTCGCGGAACTACAAAAAAACGGCGCGGAATTAAAGCTGGCCGGACGCTTAAGAAGCCGGCGCGCCCATGGCAACCTGACTTTTTCCCATCTGGAAGACCCGAGCGGAAAAATTCAGCTGGCTTTTTCTAAGAAAGCTATCGGTGCCGACAGCTATAAAATACTCTCCAAATATATTGACATTGGTGATTTTGTTGAAGCTAGTGGTACGGCTTTCCTAACCCATAACGGCGAGAAGAGCATCATGGTTAAGAACTGGAAATTATTAACTAAGACCCTAAGGCCGTTACCGGATAAGTGGCATGGTATCGCGGACGAGGAAGAAAAATTAAGAAAACGCTATTTAGATATTTTATTCAATCCGGAAGTGAAAGAAATATTTATTAAACGCGCTAAATTCTGGCAGGCCATGCGCGACTTTATGATTAAGCGCGGCTTTTTAGAAGTGGAAACTCCGGTTTTGGAAAATACGGCCGGCGGCGCCGATGCTCGGCCATTCGTCACGCATCATAACGCGCTCGATCTGGACGTTTACTTAAGAATTTCCATGGGCGAACTCTGGCAGAAGCGCTTGATGGTGGCCGGCTACGAAAAAACTTTTGAAATTGGGCGCATGTTCAGAAACGAAGGTATGGACGCCGAGCATCTGCAGGATTATTCTGACATGGAATTTTATTGGGCCTACGCGGATTACGAAATGGGCATGAAATTGACTGAAGAATTATTTAAACATGTTGCTCAAGAAACTTTCGGTACGCTTCAATTTAAAATTAAAGGTTTTAACATAGATCTGGGTAGAGAGTGGGAAAAATATGATTATCAAAAAACCATCTTAGAGAAAACCGGAGTGGATATTTTAAAGACCAGCGAAAAAGAAATCAGCAAAAAATTAAACGAACTGGGCGTTAAATATGACAAAAAGGGTTTTAATATCGCGCGCGGAATTGACAACCTCTGGAAATATTGCCGTAAGTCAATCGACGGCCCGGGATTTTTAATCAATACACCGGTTACTATTTCCCCGCTGGCTAAAAGAAATGAAAAGAATCCAAAAACGACCCAACGCTTTCAGGTTATTATAGCTGGCTCGGAATTAGGCAACGGCTACAGCGAATTAAACGATCCCGTGGATCAGGCCGAAAGATTTAAGGCGCAACAGGCCTTGCGCGACGCCGGCGACGAAGAGGCGCAGATGTTTGATCATGAATTCGTTGAAGCTTTAGAATACGGCATGCCGCCGACTTGCGGCTTTGGCGTGAGCGAACGGCTGTTTTCTTTTTTAATGGATCGGCCGATGCGTGAGTGCCAAATTTTTCCGCTAATGAAGCCGAGAAACGAGTAACTCATAACTGGTAACGCGAAAAAGTATGAAAACCGTCATGGCCTTCGGCACCTTTGATCTAATGCATCCCGGACATGAATATTTCTTACGCCAGGCGAAAAAGCGCGGAGATTACCTAATCGCAGTAATCGCGCGTGATAGCACGGTAAAAAAATTAAAAGGTAAATTGCCTTATCAAAGTGAAAAACAGCGCCTAAGGGCCATTGTAGCCCTAAATTTAGCCGATAAAGTGATACTGGGGGATAAGGGGCTGAATAAATACCGAGTTATAAAAAGATACCGGCCTAATGTAATCTGCCTGGGTTATGATCAAACTTATTTTATTGACGGACTGAAAAGTAAAATTAAAGAGTTTGCATTAGACACTAAAGTTATCCGTTTAAAATCATATCAGGCGCATAAATATAAGTCTTCAATAATTAAAAATGAAAAATAAAAAATTATATGAAAATCACCATCTGCGGCAGCGTAAAATTCGCCGATAAAATTGTTGACATCCATAAACGGTTAGCTGATTTAGGTCACAAACCGCAAATTCATCAAGACATGTTCGGTATCGCCGACGGCACGGCCCGAGAACTGACTGACGCCAAGAACAACGGCGAACATCACCAAATAAAAATAAAGTATAATTTTATAAAAGCCTGGCATGATTTAATTATTAATGGCGACGCGGTACTGATTTGTAACTTTGATAAAAACGGCATAAAGAACTATATCGGCGGCAACACTTTAATGGAAATCGGCTTCGCTCATGTTAACAACAAAAAAGTTTTCTTATTGAATCCCATACCGGAGGAGATTTCTTATGCTGATGAAATTAAGGCCATGGTGGATGTAGTTTTAGATGGCGATTTAAATAAAATTAATTAAAAAATTATTTTAACTTTATGTCATTGCGAGGAGCGCCAGCGACGAAACAATCTCACGTACTCGAAACCTGGCCAGAGATTGCTTCGTCGCCCCGAGCACGGGGCTTCTCGCAATGACAACACTTAATATGCTGGACATAAAATTTATTAGAGACCATCAAAAAAAAATAACCCAAGCGGCCAAAAATAAAAATATTAAAATTAATCTTGACCAGCTGTTTAGACTTGACGAGGAGAGAAGAAAAATTCAAGCCAAAGTCGGCGAAATAAGAAACGCCAAAAATAAATGGGCCGATTCTTTTAAATCAAAAAAACCTTCCGGCGAGGAACTGGCGCAGGGCAAAAAAATTAAAAGCGACATCGTCAGCTTTGAAAATGAATTGGAGGAAGTAAGCCGTGAGTACACCAAGTTGTTATATCAATTGCCCAATATCGTTTCCGATGACACGCCGATCGGCCCGGATGAAACCGGCAACAAAGTTTTAAAAAAAGTCGGCGACATACCGAAGTTTGATTTTCCGATAAAAGATCACATGGAATTGGGCCGGCTTCATAAAATTATTGATACGGAAAAATCCACCGCCGTCTCCGGCCTAAGATTTAATTATTTATTTGGCGAGGCCGCGCTCCTGCAATTCGCCATTGTTCAATTCGTTCTGGAAACTTTAACCGACCAAAAAATTATCACTGCTTTAGCTAAAAAAACCGGCAACCCTTCGGCTAAAACCTTTATCCCGGTCATACCGCCTGTTTTAGCCAAGGCCGACATTATGAAAAAAATGGATCGCTTTGACCCGATTGATGATAGATACTATCTACAGCAAGACGACGCGCTCCTAGTCGGCAGCGCCGAACATACCATGGGCCCCTTGCATCTTAATGAAATAATTAAAGCCGAGAATCTGCCCATAAGATACATCGGCTATTCAACGGCTTTCAGAAGAGAGGCCGGCGCAGCCGGCAAGGACTCAACCGGCATCTTAAGGCGCCATCAATTTGATAAATTAGAGATAGAAAGCTTTACCTTGCCGGAGCATGGCTTATTAGAACAGGAGTTTATCGTGGCTGTGCAAGAATACTTAGTGGAAAAATTAGAAATTCCTTATCAGGTGGTTTTAAAATGCACTGGCGATATCGGCGGCAAAGCCGACTTTCGCGCCGTGGATATTGAGTGCTACCTGCCCGGGCAAGGCAAGTACCGCGAGACGCATACCGCCGATTATATGACTGATTTTCAGGCGCGGCGGCTTAACACTAAGTATAAGACTAAGGACGGCCAGAAAGATTTTGTTCACATGAACGACGCCACGGCCTTCGCCATCGGCCGAACCCTAATCGCTTTAATGGAAAATCACCAGCAAGCCGACGGCTCAATAAAAATTCCTAAGGCCTTACACAAGTATATGCCCGGAGGGATTAAGATTATAAAAGGGAAATAAAAAGGCAGGCAGCTGATTGAAATTAGTAATTTTCTCGCTACGCCTGCCTGCCGGTAGGCAGGGATGTAAACGGAGAAAAGGTCGGCCGAACGGTCAGTCCTCGCTTCAAAAATTACTAATTTCAATCAGCTGCCGACAGTATAAGTTCTATATATTTATAAAACTATGGCAAAAAAAATAAACTTAGCAATTATCTTCGGCGGCGAATCGCGCGAGCATGAAATTTCCTTAAAAAGCGCCAGCGCGGTCATGCAGGCGCTGGATCTAAACAAATATAATGTTCTACCTATTGCCATAACTAAGAGGGGGCAATGGCTAATCGGCAAGAGGGGAGAGGCATATTTAAAAACTAATCTAGCTTTTGCCAATAAAGAAAATGGTGTTACAATTTCTCAATCGCAAAAACTATTAGTCAAAAAATATCAAGAAAAAACTATTACTAATTTCATGGAAGGCGAGGGGAGCGGCCAGCCGATTGATTTAGTAATCCCTCTGGGGCATGGCACCTTTATGGAAGACGGCCGCTTGCAAGGCATTTTAGATAGTTTGCACTTGCCTTATATTTTTTCCGGCTGCCTAGCCAGCGCCCTGGCCATGAATAAAAACTTAACTAAAATTATCGCTAAAAATATGGGCTTAACCGTGGCGGCCGATTTAATGGTTAAGCGGGGCGATAAAATAAATGCAGCTAAAATTATTAAAATTTTAAGTCTGCCGATTGTCATAAAACCCAATCAAGCCGGTTCTTCGGTCGGCGTTTCCATAGCTAAAAATATTCAGGAGCTGAAAAACGGCATCGCCACTGCTTTAAACTTGGATAAAGAGGCGCTACTGGAGCAATTCATTAGCGGCCGAGAATTAACTTGCGCGGTCTTCGGTAATAGAAGTCCGCGCGCTTTACCGGTGGCGGAAATAGTGCCGAAAGTTTCCGGCTGGTTTGATTATAAAGCAAAATACGCGGATCAAGGTAGTGATGAAATCTGTCCGGCTAAGATACCGAAAACCATTAGCCAAGAAATTCAAAAAGATTCTCTAACCATCTTTAAGGCCCTGGGCTGTAAGGATCTGGCCAGAGCTGATTTTATTTGGAACCAAGAGGATAATAAACCATACTTCTTAGAAATAAATACCATACCCGGCCTGACGGCGCAGAGTCTGGCGCCGAAAATAGCCAAGGCCGCCGGCCTGAATTTCAAGTCATTTATTGAAAAATTGATTGAACAGGGCATGGAATAAATCTGAACGCTAAAAGTGCCGGACAAAGATTTTAATTTTGAGCGCATATGAAATTGTAGCGATTTTTTTTCAAAAAATCGCCCAAATTTCATCTTAAGCGAAAAATTAAAATCTTTGTCCGGCGAAACCAGCTAACTATGTTCACCCGCACTAAAAACCTACAATTAAGCGTCATTAAGCAAATAGAAATCCGAGCAGCCAAGTATCCGGATGTAATATCGCTGGCCCAGGGCATTCCCAGTTTTGACACGCCGGCTTGCATTAAACGGCGCGTAGAACGAGCTTTAAAGAATGGCGTGGTGGCTAAATATTCTCTGTCGCCCGGACTGCCCGAGCTTAGAGAAATGATTGAAATTTCTTTGGCCAAGGAAAATATGTATTATGACTGGCAAAAAGAAATTATCGTGACCGTGGGTGCGATTGAAGCCATTAGCGCGGCTATTCTAGCCATTAGCCAGCCGGGCGATGAAATAATCTTGCCCTCGCCGAGCTATACCTCTTATAAAGAAGTCGTTCGTCTGGCCGGCTGCACACCGGTTTTTGTGCCTTTAAATGAAACCGCGGGCTGGGCTTTTGAATTGGCTAAATTTGCCAAAGCCATCACGCCTAAAACCAAAGCTATTCTTTTTTGTAATCCCAACAACCCCACCGGCACTATTTATAGCCGCCAGCAACTAATCGGCCTGGCCAAACTCGCGGCCAAACACAATTTTTTCATAATTAGCGATGAAGTTTATAAAAACTTTATTTATGGCAGCGAGGAAAAGATGTTTTCCTTGGCCGAGTTGCCGGAAATGAGAAAGTTCGTCATTAGAATCTTTAGTTTTTCTAAAGCTTATGCTATGACCGGCTGGCGCGTCGGCTTTATCCACAGCGACGAATCAATTGTCAGTGAAATTTTAAAAGTTCACGACGCGCTGGTCACCTGCGCTCCGGTAATCTCGCAATATGCCGCTCTCGGAGCGCTAGAGATGGGGGAGAGGGATGTTTTACATTTTAAACAACAATATCAGGAACGCCGCGATTTAATCTGTTCTCGACTTAATAAATTAAATAACTTTTTACATTACATAAAACCCAACAGCGCTTATTTTGTTTTTCCTAAAGTCATAAACCATAACGATTCGTTCGCTTTCGCTTTAGAATTATTAGATAAGATCCAAGTGGCGGTCGTGCCGGGCGTGGCGTTCGGTCCGAACGGCGAAGGACACATCAGATTGAGCTTCGGCCGCACCGAAGCGCAAATCAACGGCGCCTTCGACCGGCTGGAAAGGTACTTTAAAGCATAAATGGTCTGTTGGTGTAAAAAATTTTTGAAGCGAGGACTGTCCGAGCCCCCACCGCTTTTCACTCTATGCCCCAATCTTTTGTAAACTTTATATTTTGATTTCAATATGAAATTTTCAAAACGAATATAAAAAAGCGGTGTGGGCGAGTTCCGCAGCAAAAAAATTATTTACACCAGCGGACAACCAATCAATCATATATGAAAACGGCCCTAAAACAATTTTTAAAATACTACCTGAAATATATCACTAAACTGGTATTGTTAATCCATCGGCCATTAGTTATTGGCGTGACCGGCAGCATTAATGAGGTTTTCACTAAGGATGAAATCAAACGGCAATTAACCGCAACCGGCCTAGAAGCGCGATCCAATCCGAAAAATTTTAATACCGAAATCGGCTTGCCTCTGGCTATCTTAAATTTACCCAGCGGCTATGGTTCATATAAGGATTGGCTACCGATTATTTGGCAGGCCTTCGAGTCAATCTTTAATTTAAAATTCCCGAAAATACTGATTTTGGGCTTGGGCGTATCCGACCCGGGCGACATGAAATACCTAATGTCATTAGTTAAGCCAAAAATTGCTGTGATTACCGATATCACTCAACGCTATATTGCCAGCTTCGCCGACATGAACAAACTGGCGAAAGAGTATGAGTATTTTATAAAACTAATGGACAAAGACGGTTATTTAATTCTAAATCATGACAACCAGCGAATTAAAAAATTAGCCGAATTTAAAAATGATAAAACTATTTTTTTTGGTTTAGCGGAAACCGGATTAAAAAATTATTGGCGGGGACAGGTGATGGAAAAAACCTTAAACGGCCAAGTCGTCAAAGTGACCGAAAATGGCCAAACAACTGAATACCAAATTAACCGTTTCGGCCAGCATCATATTTACGCCTTGATGATCGGCCTGATTGTTAAAAAAATTGTTTTAAATTTTAAATAATATGCTGTTCTCAAGGAATAATTTTAATAAAAGATGGCGATTTAGCGGCGCCGGCAAAAGAAGATTCGTTTATTCAAAAAGAACTTATGCCAATCCTTTCTTTCGGCGTAAAAAAGTAACTCTCGCCAGCCCTAACGGCTGGTTATCAAATAGAATTAAATTAACTATTCTGGCCGCGCTAACCGCGATATTAATTCTTGTTTGGCTCTTATTCTTTTCCACGCTTTTTAAAATTAATCAAATTGAAGTTAGCGGGGTGGGGGAGAATCTAGCCAAAGAAGTTAAATCCCTGGCTCTAGAGGTGGCTGAAAATAGATTAGTGGGCAAAAATAATTTATTATTATATGATAAAAGTGAATTAGCTAGAGTTTTAAATGATAAATATTATTTACAAAATTTAAGCATTGCCAGAAAACTGTTTCATACTTTAAAAATAATTTTAGAAGAAAAGAGCCAAACCGCGGTTTGGCGCGAAGACGATAAATATTTCTACCTTGACAGCGAAGGCAATATCATCAACCAGGTTGATTCTTTAAATATCAACAGCTCGCAACTGCCATTAATAGAAAATCTGACCGATATTAAAATCGAGGAGCGTAAAGCCAATATTAATAAACCAACGATTGATTACATTTTAGCTCTCTTTGATGAATTTAAAGATAAAAAACACGGTTTTGAAATAGAAAGATTTATTCTTGACCGAGACATCAACACAATTAAAATGGCAGTTCTCTCGGGACCAAGAATTTATTTTAACTTAGCGGGAACGGTTGCCAACCAAGCGGCTAGATTAGACCTTATAATTAAAGAAAAACTGAAAAATAATTTCGCGACTAAAGAATATATTGATTTAAGATATGGCAACAATGTCTATATAAAATAAACCAACCTCAATCAACTAATATTTTACGACACTTAAATTATAATTCATTTATAATTAAATTTAGCTGATTTTAGCCAACTGCCCTAAAAAATATTTTTTAAGTGCGTAAGTCCTATAAATTTATTTATAAAACGCTTTAAAATTTAAACCAACTATGGTATATATAGACCATGGGGCGGTCTAAATTTTAAGGATAAAATAACTTATGGAAAAAATTTTTAAAACCTTGTTCGTTTTGGGAGTAATAGTATTTTGTCTTTTGATTATTGCGTTATTTTTATTTTTATTAAAATTAATCCTGTTGTTCACGCCGCAAATCAATCTGCTGGGATTAACTATAAATTGATCTAATCATAAAATCGCCAAAAGTCGGACGGGCCAAGACTGATTAAGTGTCGTATAAGTTATATTGTGCGACGCCAGGTTATGAAGAAACTATTACTTTAGCCATTTCCCCTCTCCATTTAATCTCTATATCCGGCCAACCGGATTATTTTTTTATTTAAAATATCTTTTAAATAGCGTAGCTTATTCCCCAGCCCTTTAGGGTGGGGTTTCCTTGCAAGGGAAAGGTGTCGGAAAACCGCTAAGGTTTTCTGACATAATAAGATAAGCGGAAACCCCATCCGCTTGCGGTGGGGTAATTCATTATTTTATCTTTTTTAAACTTATTTATATTTCTGGTTACTTGCCGATAAAATACCGGATAATGACACCGATTGATGAGGTGTCCCCTAAAACGGGACCGATAGGGTGGTTTTTGATGATGTGCTACTTCATGAGCCAAGGTGCGAAGGATGGAAGCTATGGCCTTGGGCTTTCTAAACTTAGGCGTAAAGATATCGATAGTTATCAGACCGGTTTTTAAATTAGTCCGACCGATGACATAGCCGCGCTTAGTGTTTATCTGATCAGCTTGCTTTCTCATGGGTAAGAAATGCAACTGTGGCATATTAAAAACCGCCAGGGCGCGGCGGCAAACTTCTTGAGTTAATAAATAATGATTTTTAGTAAACATCTTGGGCTAAGGTTGATAATAAAATCTATCAATTAACAAAACTCTCAGTACCACCCCTAATCAATTTTAACATCACATAATATGGCGGCAGGCAAAGTATCCAAATGAGCTGATCCTGGACCGCAAACACCGGGGACATTAGCTACAGGTTCAAGCAACCAACTCAGCCACGATCCTGGGCTTGAGCTATAGTACGAAGCTGGGCTGGAATAAATATAGCCGCTACCGGTACGACCGAACTCACTTGAATCACTGGGTTTTTGAATATACGGCGCGATGGCGGAATAAACTGCGTCAATATTTACAAAAGGGCTAAAAATGCCGGTGCAGCCATTACTAACACAAGCGCCGCCTGTTGGCAAAACACCACCGGCATTATCCTCTGCCAGCCGGAAGGCTTTTATTAGTTGCACTATATCCCCGTTCCTTCTAACATTCCTGGCTTTTATTTGAGTAACTCTTATTAACACCATGGCTGATGAAGCTAAAAAGCCGATTACGCTAATAACAACTAAGAGTTCGATCAAAGTAAAACCCATTTTAATGACTAATTTTTTTCGCATATCTAAATATTAATAAATCTACGGTAAATATTCTAAAGGGTTAATCGGCACACCGCCTGAACGAACTTCAAAATGAAGATGCGGGCCGGTAGTCGTTCTGCCGGCGCCGCTTGTGCCCGGTGTACCGCCGGACAGACCGATGGTTTGTCCCTGAACCACATAGTCATCGGTTTGAACATAAATTTTTGCAACATGGCCATAAACGGTTGCTAAACCATCGCCATGAATTATCATAATATAGCTATAACCCTTGCCCGCGTCTTTAGCAATGGCGACATAGCCGGAAGCGGCGGCCCTAATAGCTGTTCCCTGCCCGGCCCTGATATCAACCGCCGGATGTTCAAAAATGTAGCGAAAAGGATAATCAGGGTCATGGAAATAAGCCGTTACGGTATTTTTCGGTACCGGCCAAATAAAACCCGAATCATTAAATTCCAGAGTCTTGCCGGAAAGCTTGGCGATCCTGGCTCTAACCACTTTTTCCAAATTCACAATATTGGCTTCGGCTTGCTGCTGCTCCTCTCGAGCCAAGATTAACAATCTTTGATATTCTTTTTCCGAAGATTTGGTTTGATCTAGGACATAAACTTTGGTTTGCTGTTCCGAAGCCAAAGTCTTTTTTTTATTTTCCAACTCTGATTTTAAGGTTACTAATTCTTTTTTGACTTTAGTTAAATTATTTTGCTTTTCCTCTAAATCTTTTTTGTATTGCTTTAAAAACTCCAGCCCTTGGTTGATCTTTTTATTAATATCTGCCAAATATTTGGCCTGGCTAATAAATTCATTCAAGGTGTCATTAAGCAACAGTATTTCCAGGGTAGATTGACCATCTTGTTTTTGCATCAATCTAATAACCGAAGCAATATGCTCTTTTTGCCTTAAAATTTGCCCGTCTTTATCCTTAATTTCCAGATTTATTTTCTCAATCTCTAAATTAGTCCGATCAATTTCAACTTGCGCGCTCGTTATATCCAGGGCGGCTTTGGCCAGACGATTTTCCAAAATCGCCAGCTGATTGTTCAGCGTGGCCTTCTCTTTCTGCTTCTGCGCTATGGCCCGGGAATATATTTCCTGTTGCTCCCGCATTTTCTTAATCCGGCCGCGGCTGGCTTCAATCTCTTTATTGATATCTTTAATCTCTTGATTTTCTGCCTCATAATTTTGCCCTAAACTTACTAGAGGATTAAATAAAAACAGGCCGATAACTAAAATTGGAGCAATTTTTTTAATTGCTTTATTCATGAATTTTATAATTTTTTAATCGCTTGATTAATTCTCTTTAAGCATTCGGCGGCGCCCAGGACCTCGGCCACCTCGAACGGCCCCGGAGAGGCCTCTCGGCCGGTTAAGGCCACCCGCATGGGCCATAAATAATCCCCTACCTTGAATTTTTGAGTCTTAATGTAACCCATGATAACTTCTTCAATATTTTTTTTATTCCATTCCGCTTCGGAAATTTTTTCCAATAATTCAAATACGGTTTGCAAATTTATTTTGATTTGCTCTGGAGTTATTTTTTTCCAGATTAACAATTTCGATTCATATTGCAGATCATCCGCGAACATAAAGGCGGTTAACTCCCCTATTTCGGCCAATTTTTTAAGCCGCTCCTGCTCTAAGCCGATGACTTTTTGTATATAGTCCAGCTCTTGCTTTTTGCTGTCAGCGGTTAATTTTAAATTCTCGCCTAAGAACGGCAAGCAGAGCTTTGTTAATTTTTCTAAAGACATCTCGCGGATATAAAATCCGTTAAAATAATCCAATTTAGCTACATCAAAAATCGCCGGACTCGTACCCATGTCTTTAAAATCAAAATACTCTACCATCTGATCTAAACTCAAAATTTCATCGGTTTTTTCTTTAGGCGCTTTATCAGAAGCCGAAGGATGCCAGCCCTGGAGAACGCAAAAATTTAGTAACGGCTCGGGCAAATAACCCTTAGCCCTAAAATCCTCTACCGCTATGTCACCCTGGCGCTTAGATAGCTTGCTGCCTTCTTTATTTAGAGTCAGCGTCAAATGAATAAACTTTGGCGGCTCCCAGTTAAAACCCTGATAGAGTAAAATATTTTTGGGAAACGAGGGAATCCATTCATCGCCCCGAAGCACATGGCTAATCTTCATCAGATGATCATCAACCACATTGGCGAATTGGTATGTCGGCAGTCCGTCGGTTTTTATTAAAACCTGATCGTCTAAATCTTGAACCGCGAATTTTATACCGCCGCGCAATTCGTCATGAGCAATAATTTCGCCTGATTCTGGTATTTTTTGCCTAATAACAAACGGTTCATTTTTGGCTAACTTTTCAATAATATCTTGCTCGCTCAAGTTTCGGCAAACGCGGTCATAGCGTGGCGGCAGTTTTTCCGCCTGCCGCTCTTCGCGCATTTTTTTTAATCTGTCTTCCGAGCAAAAACAACGGTAAGCGCCGCTTTTTTTTAAAAGCGCTTCGGCATGTTCTTTATAAATTTCCTTTCTTTCAGACTGGATGTAGGGACCGAATTCGCCGCCTAGGTGCGGGCCTTCGTCAAATTTTATGCCCACCCAATCTAAAATATTAATTAAACCCTCGACCGCGCCTGCGACTTGTCTTTTTTTATCCGTATCTTCAATTCTTAAAATTAATTTTCCACCCAAAGTTTTAGCGATTAAATAATCAAACAAGACGGCTCTTAAACCGCCGATATGTAAAAATCCGGTTGGCGATGGCGCGAAACGAACTCGGATATTTGTTGACATATGAATTAATTGTCATTGCGAGCCCCTCCCGAAAGCTTTCGGGAGGGGCGAAGCAATCTCTGGTTAGAAGCACTAACTAATTTTAAAATAAATCTCTCCAAGTAAAATTCAATTTATCAATCAACGCATTTTCTTTATTTTTATTTTACTTTCTTACCAGAGATTGCTTCGCCTGCCTGCTGGCAGACTCGCAATGACAATCGGAAAGTTTGTTTTGCTTACCGCGACTTTTCGCAATGACAAATATCTATTTTATCATTTCCGCGAAAATACTTTTTATTTTTTGGTCATGCGACCAACCAATAATTTTTTTAAGTAACACCTCGCGACCGTTGCGATAATCTTTATTGATTTCTTTACCGATTCTGGTAAGGGCTCTTTCTAAGGACTTATCCTTGGGCTTAGCTTGATTATATAAGTTTGACAGGAAATAGCAACGGTTAGCGCTAATCAATGGCCTGCCTTTAGCATTAATCTTATAGCCAACCCAGCCCTTAATGGTTGACTGATTTTTGGCTAAAGCTAATAGTACCCGCCTCATGCCATCAAAAACTCGGTAATTTTCGCCAATCTTATAGGTTAAAATCGGCCAGCCATCTCTGTCTTTATGCGCAGAAAAACCGGTTTTAATTATCTCCTGGCGCATGGTTTTGTTGGTTTTCCATTGCTTAGCGAAGGTCAGAGGATTACGGTTAAATTTTTTTATAATATATTTATCAATCGTCGGCGACATGCCGGACAAATGAATTTTCTCTAAAGGAATATTTTTTAATTTCCATCGGTACTTATCGTCGGACAGAACCGCGAAAACCTGTTTTAGCTTCCAGCCCTCGGCGATCCCGGCCAATAAATTCCAAAACGATATCTCCCCTTCCCTTAAATCAAACCTGTCAATTGACTTGTCAATTTTTTTATAGAATTTATCGTCCTTAATATCAGCAAAAATCTTTCTGAATTCGTTTTTCAGATATTGCTTAGCGATGACTAAAGCATTTTTCGACGGCGTATATTTTTGCATACTTTCATTGTCATTGCGAGGAGCGTTAGCGACGAAGCAATCTCACGAACGCCGCTCTTCGCTTTAAGCGCAATTTATAATTAATTTATATTAACCGCTTCCCAAAACTTGGCCATAAATATTTTAGCCGCTTCTCGACGAACCGGATGCAATGATTCAATCAACTTACCAGCTTCTACCCAGCGCCAGCCACTATGTTCCCATAAGTTTATTCTTATCTCGCTGTCCGCTCCGGTGAATTCGGCAATGAACAGACTTTGTTTCTGCCCTTTATGGCCGCGCTGAATTGGCACATATTTTATTGGCAAACCATTTTCATCAAAACGTTTATTAAATTTATATTTGAATAAATTTCTCAAAATAGCTATTGATTTAAAATTTTCTATATTGGTTTCTTCTTTTAATTCTCTGGCGCCGGCCACGGCCAATTTCTCTCCGTCCGTGCCGCCTTGCGGCAACTGCCAATGCCCTACTTCCCCCACTCGCTCAAGTATTAAAATTTTATAAATTTCACTCTCCCGCTTAAAAAGCAAAACGGCGATATTCGACCGATAAAACCAACGTAAAATAAAGAAAAAGACAAAAAAACGCCATGAAAATACTACTGTGGCCCGGTAAATCCGTTTAATTCTTCTAGGTTGCTTAATTAACCGCCACAGCCATTCCAGACCGATCCGCCTTAACCATTTAGGCGCGCGCTTGATTTTACCGGTTAAAAAGTCAAAACTGCCGCCCACCGCCATAGCTAATTTAACCGAAGGCATTTTCGCTAAATTATGATAAATAAATTTTTCCTGGAAAGGCGCGCCCTGGGCGCAAAAAATAATGTCCGGGGCAAATTTATTGACGGCGGAAAAATCATCAGATCCGACGCGCTCTATATCCTGAACCAGGGTAGTCAAACCGGGAAATTTTTCGCTTAATGCCGTTTTTATTTCTAGACCGGTTGATAAGCCGCGCGACCAATTGAAAATTACCACATTTTTATTTTCTCTTTCGGCCAATTTCAATATTTCCACCGTCATATCCGCGCCAGTGATTCTTTTAATCTTCTGGCCATAAAATCGAGCGGTGAATTTTATGGCCACGCCATCAGCCAAGGCCATATCGGCATGATTTAAGATATACCATAGTTCCTCATCTTTTTCCGTGGCCTGTAAAATTATTTCCGGATTGGGCGTAACGATAAAATGCTGCCGCCAGTCATTCAAAAATCCCTGAACTTTAGAGATAACCTCATCTCGGGTAATTTTTGATATATTTACCCCTAAAATATTTACTTTAGCCATAGTCTTATTATACTAAAAAAAATCGGTTTTTACAACCTGCGGTTTTAAACAATCTTTCCATAAAAAATACCCTGCCGGCGTTCAAGCAGGCAGAATACGACAAATAAAAAAAGCGTCCGACTGCCGGGAGGGCAATGGGACGCCTGCGCAAGGCAAAGCTTACTGCTTCTGTTGGCGCTTCTGCGCCGCCTGTATCTTCTCCTTAAGGGACTTAAGCCCCTGAATCGCCGTGCTGATATTCTCCAGCATGGTGACCACTACTTGCGGACCTTTATTGTCCACCAGACTGGTAAAAGCTTTTTCCGGAAAGCCATCCGCAGTCAGTGCGTCGGCCGCCGCGCGCGGAATAATCAGACCCAGGTTATGGACATAATCTGCCGGCTTGCGTGGGCGACCGGTATTTCTGTCCGGAATTATCTCGGCCAACAGCTGGTTAACCTTGATCAAGCGAAGTCGAGATCCGGTAACTTGAACAACTTGGCGGTAAATTTCCATCTGTCGCTCCTGGGGCGCGCGGGCAATGCGGCAGCCGATAGAGAAACTCAACCGCTCCGACTTGGGCAAACTCGGATCCAAGAGCTTTTTGAGTTCCGGCACCAGATCGCTTAAGGTCAGATGCTGATACACCCAAGTGATGGAACGGCCGCAGATATGGCATAACTCCTCAACGGTAGTGCCGTTCTCCTTCTCCCTCATGAGTGCCAGGGTAATCTCAAGTTTTGAATACCCCTCGCGATGAAAGTCGGCCACAAAACATAGCCGATGCTGTCTGGCTTTGCTGGCATAGCTGTCCAAAATCCTGATTATGTCCTAAAATAAAGACAAAAGCTCTAAAAATAAACAAAAATCAATATGCAAAAACAAAAAATTTGGACAGCTGAGGATATTATCGGGCTGGTGCCGGATGAG
>Ga0209211_10002497_pt1 | contig 31684 bp, 30 predicted proteins | sample RifGroA2_FD_183992 | JGI IMG/M metagenome (GOLD analysis project Ga0209211, IMG submission 183992) | Groundwater microbial communities from Rifle, Colorado, USA - Groundwater A2 (SPAdes) (version 2) | ecosystem: Environmental > Aquatic > Deep subsurface > Groundwater | place: Rifle, Colorado...
ACGAGTATTTAAAAAAACAGATGCCTTTAATTAATGATAAAATACGAATAGTACCACCGATTATTTTAGATAATGTTACGGTAGATTTAGGAGAATGGAGTGGATACCATCGTCTGGCTCAGTACCAGTTGGTATATCGAGGTTTTTGCATGTTCATCACAATCTAAACTCAATATTTTGTAGCATATAGTCCATAGACAATAATACTTCAATGATTTAAAACATTATAGTATGCCGCAAATATCAAAATTAAAACTAGAAAATCATGTTTTTGAAAAATTGTTTGATTTGTTTTTCGAGATTATTGGTAACAATCGGGATAAAGATAAGTTTGAAAAGATAATATATGATGTTTTATCCCCTGTCGAGCGGCTGATGGTGGCTAAAAGAATTGCTATTATCTATCTTTCGACAAAGAATATTGAATATTCAATAATTTGTGAGGTTTTAAAAGTATCGCCTGCAACGGTCGCTAAGTTCAAGCTGATAACCGCAAATAGTATTGGAATCAAACCTGCATTAAAAAAAATTGTTAATAATGAAAAAATTGTTGACTTCTTTAAAGAAATAATTCTAGAACTTCGAGGACCTGGCAAATATGGAACAGATTGGAGTCAAGCATGGAAAAATAAATTGCAATTTCAAAGGAAAAAAGCAACTGGAATCTGAATCCGGGCACTACAATGTTTTAAAACATTGTAGTGATATATAGTAAGTACCTATATTTATTTTTTATATTTGATTACTTGAGAGCGAGAGTGCATAGCGCGCGACAAATTGCAACGGCCTATTCGGAAAAAGAGATAACTATTTAGTCCGAGGTTATGTATCGCCGTCATTACTTCTTTTGTCGTTCTTATTTCGTGGCCCAGAATCAGGCAATTTTCTAGTAGCGATAAACCCCATTAATGCTATCAATCCAATAACTGCACCAACATTTTTTTGTTCAGGAGTACAGCCCGATAAACCTAACGAAACAGCCATTGCTAATTTGGGAGTACCTTTGGTAATATCTTTCGACCTTGATTTTTTAGGTATTCCGCTCCCGCGGCAACTGATTTTGCCAGTTTATTATCCATATTATAGGCTTTATTATACTTCTTCTTCTTATTGTCAAGACGGGCCAAGAACTTGTCTAATTCGCGCCCTAGGTGCTCAAAACCATTTTGCTTTAGAGTAAAAATAGATGGAATTCAAACATTAATTAAATAGTAAAAGATTTCTCTTACCACTCTGTGGTGTAAAAATGAAAAAGTAGCCAGGAAAACTTATTATTCTAATGAGGCTAGAACTTTTTTGAGAATTGCTTGGGGAGTTATATAAGAAGTATCTATGACAAGGTCATAATTCTTTTTATTAGTAAATTCTCTTGGATTAATTTTATGAATGTTTTTAATTTTGGAAAACCAATTATTTTGCCTGTCTTCGACTTTTTTTTCAGAATCTTTAACCGTCATTTTTTCTCTTTTTGCAAATCTTTTATATCGGATTTCATCTTTACAGATGAGTAAAATTTTGAGGACATCTTTTTGCTTATTGGCAGAAATTCCAGACATCCAACCATCCACAATTAGGTGGCCTGGCGAGTGTAGCATGTCACGAACTTTATAGTCTACCGCTTTAGTCAATTTTTCATTTTGCTCTTCGGCTCCTTCCAAGCTTAAATTATTCTCTTTGACGTAATCCCTAAAAAGCTGACCGGTCATAAAAGCCGGCCATTTTAATTTTTTTTCAAGTCTTTTAAGAAGAGTTGTTTTGCCAGTGCAGATTTTTCCAGAGATTGTTATTTTATTGTATTTCATGAAGAATTTATTTGTGTTTAAATCCAAGTTTATCAAGTACTTTGCCGACCGTTTCCATTGGCCCTTTTTGATAAGTATCAATGACAAGATTATAATATTTCGGATTCCAAAAATCATAATTACCGTATAGTTTTTGCCATTTCTTTGTATTCTCAGTTTCTCGCTGCTCCATCCATTTTTTGGCTTCAGAAATTGTAATATTATCCCGATTTACGACCCGGTCTACTCGGATATCATCGTGGGTACAAACCAAAAGGACTCGTAATACGTCTTTATAATCACGGGCTAAAAATCCCGAAAGCCAAGCTTCATAAATAATATGACCTTCATTTTTTAAAATTTTATCTCCCATTGCTTCCATTTCTTTTTCATGATCATCAGGTCGGGCGATCGCTCCTTGACGATTTTCATTAATATTATTTTTTCGATCATACTCACGCTGAAGTGCTCCAAAATTAATATGTTTCCAACCTAAAAATTGAATAAGGTTATGGGATAAGGTCGATGTACCGACGGCAATACCACCTGACACGGTTACTATCCTGTATTTTGATTTAAAAGGAGTATCCATATACTATATTAGAATACCAAATTACAAATTTCAAATGACAAATCCACAAATGAATAACAAATTACAAATGTTTAATTATTTGTTATTTATTATTTGATATTCAATTGTAATTTGAATTTTGTCATTTGTTATTAAAAATTTTATTTATAGAGCTTGATAATATCGTTTACAGTTATCAAAATACCCAAAGAGATTAGAATTAGAATTCCTACTAAATTAGTGTATTTTTCAATATTTTTGTTGACTTTTTTTCTGGCTATCCACTCATACATTACAAACACCAGTCGCCCACCGTCTAGCGCCGGGAATGGCAAGATATTAACGATAGCTAAATTGAAAGATAATAAAGCAACGAGTTCAAGCAGCGCGTTTTTACCGAACTTGAATGCGTCGCCTGCGTATTTGGCAATTCCGATTGGTCCTGCGACGTCAACACTTGGTTTTTGAAATGTCATCAAAAGAAATAGGGTCTTAATTAATTCGGATGCAATCTTGCGAGTGATTGAGAATGATTCGATTAAACTGTAAAACGGAGCCTGATACCATAGATATTTTTTTACAACATACGAAGTTATTACGACTCCGAGGGGTCCTTGGTCTTTTGGAGGATTTGCACGTGGGGTAAGTAATACTACTATTTCATTTTGATCTCTTTCAACGACTAGATTAATTTCTTTGCCACCGAATTTTTTCGAAAGTGCTATCAAATCTGTCGATGATTTCAATTCCTGCTTTTCTCCTTGATATAAAAACTCTTTAATAACGTCATTTTCTTTAAGTCCTGCGGTAAAGGCAGGAGATTTAGCAACAACTTTTTCAACAATCACTTTATCTGTTGGGACAGGAATGCCCTGAGTAAATAAAAATGACAGTAATCCCCAGCCTAATAGAAAATTTCCGATTACTCCGGCAATAATAATAATCACTTTTTGCCATGGCTTTTTATTTACAAAGGCTCTTTTTGAAAGAGCGGAATTTTTTATCTCATGATACTCTTCTCCGAATAATTTAACAAATCCTCCAAGAGGAATGAGATTAAGACTATAAAGAGTTTCACCAAATTTAATACCGAAGATCCGGGGTGGGAGGCCAAACCCGAATTCATCAACTCGGACGCCCTGTTTTTTTGCGGCTAAAAAATGACCGAGCTCGTGGACTAAAACTAAAGTTCCAAGTATTGCTATGAAGAGGATTAAGTTAATCATTTATATATTTTACACTTCCCGAATTTCTTTTACTTTGCTTTCACGGATTGATTCTGTAAGATCGATCATCTCCGAAGAAACCTTATCAATTTCCTTTTCTAATCGATATTTTTCGTCTTCTGTAATTTCCTTTTTTTCAAACTTTGTCTTTAAAGTCTTTCTTGAATCATCACGGAAATTTCTGATTTGATTTTTCTTTTCTTCGACTTTTTCACCGACTAATTTTATATACTTTTCTCTTTGCTCAGTTGAAAGCGGTGGAATTCTCAAAATAATTTTTTGTCCTTGGACAACCCCCGACATCCCTAGTGGTGATTTAAGTATTGACTTTTCTATATCCTGAAGCGTTGAAACATCAAATGGCGTGATTGATAAAGCACTTGGGCCCTCTGTAATAATTGTTGCCAATTCAAGTAATCTAAGTTTTGTTGTACCGTTATATGCATCAACGACTAAATTTTCAACTAAAGAAGGCGAGGCACGACCTGTACGGATAGACTTTAAATCTTCTTTTAATGAATTAATAGTCTTTTGTGAGCTGTCTTTAAATTCAGAGGTTATATCCATAGCTAAAAAATTTCAAATGACAAATTTCAAATTCACAAATGAATGATAAATTACAAATGTTTTAATATTTAAACATTTAATATTTGTTATTCAATTGTTATTTGTGATTTGTTATTTGTTATTTGAGATTAAAGCTTCCAGCAAAGGATCCGGCTTATTACAATGTTTTCTCCGAACTTAAGCACTGCTTCCTTAATGAGATCAGAGACCTTTTTGGAGGGATCACGGACATACTCCTGATCAAGAAGTTCTTCTACTTTTTCGGCCGAGAGGGATGCGACTTGCATGGCAAGCTCCTGACCTAAAGTCTGAAACTCTTTATTACCTGAGACAAAATCCGTCTCACACTTAACTTCTACCAATGAGGCGACTTTCTTATTGTGATGAACGTAGCTAAATATAGCGCCCGCCCCAGTTTTACGGTCTGCTTTTGAGGCTGCTTTATCGGCTCCCCACTTAGTTAATAATTTTTTTGCATCGACCAAGTTATTTTTACTCTCTTCAAGGGCTTTTTTGCAGACGGAAAAAGAAACACCAGTTTCGTCTCTTAATTTTTTTAGGAGTTTTATATCATACATAAGATAAGTCAAAAGTTAAAAGGCAAAAGTCAAAATTTAAAGTATAAAGTCAAAATTATTTAATTTTTAGTTTCAGTTTTGACTTTTGAATCTTGAGCTTTGACTTGACCGTACGAGTTTATTATCTCTTTCAAAAAATACTCGATAGAAGTTAGTGAGTCGTCGTTACCTGGGATTGGATAGGTGATTTTGGCTGAATCGACATTTGTATCACAAACTGCAACGACTGGCATTTTCATTTCTAAACCTTCTTTGACAGCATTCTTTTCTTTTTTTATATCAATCACAAATAAAGCATCCGGCAATTTTTTTAAGAGCACTAAACCTCCATAAAACTTAGCAAGCTTATTTATTTCTTTTTGAAGCTGAACTTGCTCGTGTTTGACAAATTTAGTCCATCCGCCAGCTTTCTTATCCTCATTCATAGTTAGAAGTTTTTTCACATTTTTCATGATCATTTCAAAATTAGTCAAAAATCCAGCCGGCCATTTCAAAGTTACATATGGAATACCAGCTTCTTGACATAGTTTATTCACAAGCCCCGAGCTGACTTTTTTAGTAGCTACAAACAGAATGCTTTTATTGTTTTCTGAAAGTGACTTTACAAATTCTTTAGCCTTTTCAAGAAGTGGTACGGTCTTGGTTAAATCAATTACGGAGACTCCATTTTCAATTGAATATATATACTTTCGGGCCTTTGGATGAACTCGGTTATTTTTGTGACCTAAGTGACACCCAGCTTCAAACAATTCAGTAACTTTTTTATCTACGCTTACCATAATCTATACATTCTAACAACGACTCAGCAGTTTTTCAAATGTAATTTGCAGACTAAATCTTTAAAGTTTTAAGAAAGTTTCGGAATTCTGTCTTTATTTCCTTGTGCTCAAGGGCAAACTCAACGACAGTTTTTAGATATTCAAATTTATCTCCTGTATCAAAATATTTACCATTTTCAATAACGACTGTATAAACAGGTATCCCCTCCTTCTTTAGAAGATTTATAGCATCAACTAACCAAATTTCGCCACCTTTCCCGGGCCTAATCCTCTTTAAAGCTGAAAAAATACTCGGTGGTAAAATATATCCACCGTGTGTTGCAATATTTGAGGGCGCCTCGTCAATTGATGGCTTTTCAACTATTTTATTGATTTTATAAACACTGCCTTCAACGTGGGTTAAATCTGCAATTCCATATCTTTTAAGATCTTCTTTATTTTCTATTTTGACGCCTGATATAACCACGCCGCCAAACTTTTCATAAACTTTGATCATCTGGGAAAGACGGGGAGGCTTTGAGTAAATAAACTCATCTCCCCATAAGACTGCAAAAGGCTCATCTTCAATTGTGGGCTCGGCCGATAAAACAGGCGTTCCGTTTCCATATGGACCCTTTTGACGGATATATATAAAATTGGCCATTTTCGAGATTTTACTTATGTCTTCAAGCAAATGCTCTTTTTTGCCGCCAACTAGATTTTTTATTAAATCTTCAGTTGGATTGTCAAAATGATCTTCGATTGCCCGCTTATTTGAGCCGGTTACAATTATTATATTTTCAATTCCAGAATCAATTGCCTCTTCAACGACGTATTGGATAACTGGCTTATCAACAACGGGGAGCATTTCTTTTGGCATCGCTTTGGTCTGAGGCAGAAATCTCGTGCCAAATCCAGCAGCAGGAATAACGACTTTAGTGATTTTTTTCATAAAAATAAGAATTACTCAAACTTAACCGATACTTTTTGTTTCAATTGAATCTGGCTGTCGACAAGCGCATTAAGCTCAGCCAAACCAGGAGTTGAAGATGAAAGAGTAAAGCTCACTTTTCCGGATTTATCGGTCGCTTGGGCCGATTCAGCAATATTTCCAAGATTAGTTGATAAGCTGACGCTTTTTCCTGATAGGGGTAAATTATCAGCGTTTCTAATGAAGATGTTAACTACAACTGGTTGACTTCCATCAATTGGGGCAGTAAGTGGCCAGGCAAAAATAAGCGATGTTTCTGATGATGGGATTGACTCTTCTTTAGCACGAGTAAACGTACTTATTTGCTTGTTAAAAAAAGTCAGGGTAATAAATAGCCCGAAAGCTAGGAAAAACACAATCATTAAATTAAAAAATCTTTTATCCATAAGCCTAACCCTATGATATCAACATGATCTTTCTTTGTCAAATTAGGAGAGAATCTCGTTTGAGCACAAAAATAACGAAGCATGTAAGAAAAGTTAGGAAAGGTATTTTCGGCTTTTTAATATTGACAAGATTTTTTTGTGAATTGTTTCGATTGGCAGCATCTTTCCATCATCAACACAGTTAACTATCTTCCAGTGTTTATTTGAATTTGCAAGTTTTAAGTACAAATTTTCCGAATTAACTCGATTTTTAATATCCTTTTCTTCAATATCTTCTGATTTACCTTTAAGATATTTTTGGTGATCTCTCCCCTGGGTCAGATTTATACCAATCTTCCAAGGGACATAAAGATAGATTACAAGATTTTCTTTTGGCATTTTATGAACTTTGTATTCAAGTTCAGATAACCATTTAAGAAATTCTGCTCTTTCTTTTTCATTTTCAAACTTTGCCCCTTGGTGAGCCATTGAAGAGGTGACATAACGGTTAGCGATTATAAAACCCCCTCTTTTTAAGAAATCATCCATTTCCTTTTTAACAGTTGCCCGGTCAAGAGCATAGGAAAGCGAGGCTAAATAAGGAGAGACGTCTTCTATATCACCAAATTCCCCTCTTAAAAATTTTGCGACCGTTTTACCGTGAAACGAAGTATAATACTGTGGGAAATCATAATATTTAACTGGGACATTTTCACGTTTTAGATAATCAATTAACAACTTGACCTGAGTTGTTTTACCAGATCCGTTTCCTCCATCAACCACTAACAACTTTCCTTTGCTTTTTTTTAAAAGATTTTTATGCTTAACTAAGATTTTAATGTTTTTGATAAATCTTTTTATGATACTTTTGTAATCCTCTTTTTTATAATATTCAATATATAGATTTTCCGATGGATTGCCTGTCACCATCGGCGATATTTTATCTTCATAGCCTGCCATAACAAGTACTAAAATTGGCTTGTCCTGGGAAAGCGCATAGACGATTTCGGATCCGACTCCAAGAGAAGGCTTTGATGCTTCGGCAATTACAACATCGGCTTCACCAATAAAAAACTTCTCGCGATTATATATCTGCTCGGCGGTCAACTTTTTATCATCATCAAGTAGTTTTCGATCGGTCACCTGCTCTCCGGAGACGATGTTCACCGAATTAATTTTTATGAAATCAAGGATTTTTTTGTAGTATGGGATAAGCTCACCATTATGTGAAGCTGAAGCTGTAAAGTATACGTTAATCATAAAACTTTAAAAATATACCACAAATTTTTTCAATTGACAAGAGATCTGGATTCTGGAGTCCCCTTCCGCTCGCGTATGCTCGCTCAGGGTCCTCAGAATGACTGGTTAAAGTGAAATTGTTTTATCTTCTTTCACCTTATTTTCAAGGATGAGTTTTGAAATCTTGTCTTCAATTTCGTCGCGGATGACTCGATCCAAATTTCTAGCTCCAAATCTTGGGTCATAGCTTTTTGTTACTAATTCTTTTAGAGTTGAATCGGCGACTTCGACTTTAACTTTATATAGTAAATATATATCATTGATTGTTTTTTCTAATTTTTTCTTTGCAATAGTAAGTAGGGATTTTTCATCAAGGGGATGATAGACAATAACGCCATCAAATCGGTTTAAAAATTCCGGAGAGAATAATTTTTTTTCAATTAAGTAGTCCATAATTTCCAATTTATTATTTTTATAGATTTCGTCAGAGGCGGCATTTGATGTTGCAATAATTACAAGACTCTTGCAGTCAATCCGCCTGCCAAAGCCGTCGGTAAAATACCCTTCATCAATAATTGTTAAGAAGATATTAAGTAGATCAGGATTTGCTTTTTCAATCTCATCAAGCAATAAAACCCCATAAGGATTTTCGTTGATTGAGCGGACAAGAAACCCCGGTTCTGAATAATTTATGTCACCAATTAATTTTGAAATATCAGATTTTTGCTGATATAGACTCATATCGAAGCGGATAAGATGTTTTTCACCAAAAAAGACGCTCGCGACTGACTTAGCCGTCTCAGTCTTCCCAACTCCGGTTGGACCTAAAAAAAGAAAAGTCGCTAATGGTTTTTTCCGCTTACCAATAAGCAAAAATGAACGTCTGAGAGAGGAGGCTAATTTTTTAATCGCCTCGTCTTGGTTTATAATAGCCGACATCAAAAGGGTCTCCAAATTAATAAGCTTTTCTTTAATAGATGAGGTGAGAGTGGTTGGCACATGAGTTTTCTCCGTCAAGACCTTATTGATTATCTCGGGAGTAATAAAAGTGATGCCCCTCGACTTTGCATAAACACATGAGTTATCAAGCAGATCGACGGACTTTTCAGGAAATGGAATATAGGTAAGATAAAATTCACTTTTTTCAATTGTCTCAACGACCGCCTCATAAGAAATTGTGACATCGTGATATTTTTCAAAATCTAAGGCGGCTTCAAGCATAATTTTTAAAGCTTGATCCTTCTTGACTTCATAGACATCAATTTTATTAAATAATCGGTCGATTTTAGAATTAGGCAATATATATTTTTGGTATAAAAATGGACTGGTAACTGCAACTATCTGCAAATCCCCCGTCTTTCCATATTTTTCAATACTCACTGAGTAATCAACGTATTTTTCAAAATTATCGATAAATAAAATAATATTTTTGGCATCGACTGCTTCTTTCAAAAGATTTTCAAAAAAATCTTCTCTTTGTTTTTGATCAATATAGGAACTTAACACATGCTCCATGTTAAGCTTTAAAATTCTTTTATACATTAAGTGGACATTTGTTTTCCCAAGGTAAATCTTTTTGGCGAGAGCATCGATAATTGTGTGCTTACCGACTCCCTCGTCGCCGACTATGATGACATTGTCCTCAAAGTTTTTGGATAAAACTCTTTCGATTTCATTAATTTCAGATTGCCGATCAACTATATTTTTGATGTGATGAAGATAGGCGCCGGTCGCTAAATCTGTAGTGTATTTATCAAGAAGAGGTGTATAGCCGACTGCCCAATCGCGGGCAAGAGGCGGGGTCGAATATAGATTATGAAGACTCCACCATTTTAATTTCCCGAAATATCTTTGGTAGTAAACTTCTGCCCATTTCTCGCCCGATGATCGATTCTCCTCTTCAATTAAATGCTTTGAAATAAAACTTTTTTTAATAATTTCTTTTTTTTCATCCTCAGTTTTTTGAAATAAATAATTAAGGTACAAAAAAGGAACCAAAACAAAATATATAAGCGCGATAAAAGGCAAAGCGATCATAAGACCCGATTGAAAAAGGAGATAAAAGCTAATGATTGACAGTCGCATAAAAAATCCAATTGTTCGGGAGATTATATTGAAAGCCAATCTATTTCCAAGATCTGAAAAAGAAAATCCAACGAAAGTTTTACCTATGACAATATTTCGCCATGGATAAAATAAAGTCTTAATAAGGGTAGCAACAGAAAAAAAATATGGCAAAAATAAAAACAAATTTATGGTCGCTTGACCAAAATTAAATATAGACTCTTTGTAGTATTTAAAAATATTCTTTCGCATAAATTGAGTATAGCTATTAACATACCTATTGACAAATGAAAAAAATAAGTAATAATTTTGATTAATAAAAAGCGAAAAACATGAAACCAAAAAAAATCAAAAAGAAACCCCCCTTAAATAAAAATAAATATTTCAAAAAAACAAAAGAGTTAATCATCTACATCTACAATATTGTCGAAGATGAGTGGTCATTTCTTTCATCAATGCAACCTATCAGCAAAAGATATGAAATGATTAATGATTGCAATGTCTACACCGAGTGCTACTTATTTGCTAATTCAGAAGTGAATGAATTTGTCTATATTTCCCCACTTGAAATTTCTGAAAACTTTATAAACTATTTTCAATCAATCACTTCAAATAAAAAAGTAAACGTCTTAGTACCCCAGATGAGGACGGGCTTAATATGCAAGGATTTATATACTGACAAAGAATTGTTTGGCAATCTAATTAAAATTGCCAAGAAATATAAAAAAATAAAACTAGTAAGCTATGCAACGTCGCCGGAATTTTTGGAGTTGAAAGACCGATTGATCCAACTTGGGATAGATGTTGTCACTCCTGAAGCTCCACTTCTTGAAAATGCCTGGACGGTTAACTTTTTTGGAAGTAAATCCGGGATTAGGCAACTTGCCCAGCAATCGCGGGCCGTTGAGCCTGACTTTATAATGCCAGACGGAATGATATGTGTAGGACGGCTTGACGCTGCCAAAATTGCTGCCAACCGTTATATAAATGAAAAAGGAGTTGTCTTAAAAACTAATAAAGGAAGTGGTGGAGACGGGGTTATGATTTTCCGCGAAGGCGAACTTCCGCGAGATTACAAGGCATGTGAGCGAAGAATATATGAGTTACTTAGTGAAGACGGCTATTGGGAAAGATTTCCGATAATAATTGAGGAACTAATCGATGTCAATTTTACAACCCTTGATAATTTTCCAAACATTGAGTTTAAGATTGGAAATAATGGAAAAATAGAAATGCTCTACTACTGCGTAATGATGGTCACTAAAGAAGGTAAATATGTGGGACTTGATATGCATGAAAGCGTCCTAGACCGGCGGACGGCCGCAAGGATTATTGATACTGGATACTACATCGCCGAGCAGTACGCTCAGTCCGGGTATCGAGGTCACTTTGACTTGGATATGATCTCTGATAAAAATAATCATATTTATGTATGTGAATCAAATACCCGAAACACAGGTGGGACTGATGTCTATAAACTGATTAAAAATATGTACGGGGATGATTTTTTATCAGATATTTATGTGATCAATCGCGACGACTTCAAGTTTAGTAACAGGAAAAAAGCTGCCTTTGATGAGGTCTTAAATGTCCTTCGTCCAATTTTAATTGACCGAAAGAAAAAAGAAGGAGTAGTCTTGTCAGCATCAAAGCCATTGGAATTTAACCAATTATCATATACTATAGTTGGAAAAAATAAAAAAACTGCTTATAATTTACAGAAAGAATTTTTTAGTTTAATGGAAGTTTACGGAACCAGGAAAAATTAAAATAAATAAAATGAAAAAAAAAGAAAAACCGCGTAAAAAAACTCGTAAAAATTATTCGTATCCGAAAACGGCCGCAATAATATACAGCGATGTCAGAAAAGAATATTTTCCAACTGAAGCTCAATACATCACTGAGAAAGATGCATTTGATGATGCAAAGATAATCTCCAAATATTTAAACAGGTTAAAAATCCAGACATATTTATTTCCGGCTAACGAATTGTTAGCAGGGAGACTCCGAAAAAGTGGACCGGATTTGGCGCTAAATTTAGTCGGATCGGTCAAGGGGAATGAGTACCTTGCCTCAACAATCCCCGCCCTTCTTGAGCTACTAGACATCCCCTATACCGGAGCGGGAGTCCTTGGTGAGTCGCTTTCTTATAACAAGTTCATTATAAAAAAATTATTGCAGCAAAATGGAGTCCCGGTCCCCAACTACCAAATTTTTAATTCGCCGACTGATTCGATTGACCCGACTTTGAGATACCCATTAATTTCTAAATTAAATGAGATACATGGAGCGGTTGAAATCACTAATGACGCCGTATCTGAAAATGAAAAACATCTCCGGGAAAGACTAAAATTTATGATAAGTACATATGATCAACCAGTCCTCGTCGAAGAATTTATAGTGGGCCGGGAAATTACGGCCATACTACTTGAAGGCCTTAATACTAAAGTATATTTCGGTGAAAAAATATTTAATAAACCAAACACTAAGTATGTATTTGCCAGTTTTGAGGATCAGTGGACTGAGGGCATAGAGGCCTATAAATACCAAAAATATGAAGACCCCCTACTTCGGGAGTACGTAAAACGGGCCTTTGAAGTGACCAAAATGGCAGACTATGGAAAATTCGATGTCAGACTAGACTCGTCAGGTCGATATTATTTTGTCGATGCCAACAGTAATCCGGCTTTCGGGCCAAAGGAGCTTGACTGCGCGATAGCCAATATTCTTGATATGTATGACATCACTTTTTCTGAAATATTAAAGAGACTGCTACTTAATACTTTGAGGGATTCACAAGGAAAAGCACGCCTTCCAATTGGAAAGAATGGAGATAGCAATGGGAATTAAAACGATTGCTTTCCTATACAATGTCCGCCACTTTTATCTTGATGTTGCCGATTATCGTAATCAGCTTGAAGCCGATTTTGATGATCCGATAACGACCAAGTGGCAGATAAAACGTCTAAAAAATCTTGGTTTTAAAATAATTCCGATTGAAGCCAATGAAAACGCGTACTTGAAATTAAAACGGTATAAAAAGGAAATCGATCTTGCATTTAACGTGGCCGAGGGAATTTACGGGAAAGACCGCGAGCTTCAGATCCCGGCTATTCTTGAAATGCTACAGATCCCGTACACTGGGTCATCCCCCTTAACTCATGCATTTGCTTTAAATAAGGGCAAGGCCAAACAAATTTTTCAGGCCGAGGGAATCCCAACCGCCCCTTTTCAAATAATTAAGACTGCAGAATTTACATTGGATAGTAAATTGAAATTCCCCCTTATTGTAAAACCGGTCGCTCAGGGGTCAAGTATGGGGATTACGAATAAAAGCGTTGTTAATGATATTGATTCACTAAAAAAACAGGTGGCAAAAATTATTACTGCTTTTAAAGAGCCTGCCCTAGTTGAGCCATTTTTAGAAGGGCGCGAATTTTCAATCGCGATGCTTGGCAACCCGGGCGAAGTTTTGCCGATTATTGAACCTAATCATAGTATGCTTCCTAAAGGCTACCTCCCCTTTGATTCTTATGAAGTGAAATGGTATTTTGAGGAGCAAGGTAACTCTAACTATTTAATGTGCCCGGCAAAAATGGATAAAAAACTAGAAATAAGGATAAAAGAAATCTGCCATGAAGTATGGAAGGCGCTTGAGGTCTTGGACTGGTGTAGAATCGATATAAAATGTGATAAAGAAAATAATCCTTATGTCTTGGAGATTAATTCACCGGCCGGACTAATCCCACCTGAGGTCTCAACGACATCATATTTCCCGCTTGCCGCGCGGACTGCCGGGATGGATTATGAACAAATGCTTCTTCAAATCATTAAAACTGCTTCATATCGATACGGTTTAAAAATAAAATAATTGGCGATTTATTTGTTATAATTACATTTACGAAAATTACCGGGCATGTAGTTTAATGGTAAAACACATCTCTGATAAAGATGAGACCGATAGTTCGATTCTATCCTTGCCCACCCAAGTCCCCAACTCCACCCCTACACGACCAATGTTTTTTTACCCTGCTTCAACTGAGACAATATTCGTTTTTTATGCTTGAAAACTTATATAAAGCTTCGAACCAAGAGCTATTGAAATTCTTTCCAGTAAGGAAATAGTTGGAGATGATTCCATATTTTCTAACCGCGAAATTACAGGTTGCTTTGTACCAATCCTTTTAGCAAGTTCTTTTTGACTCAATCTTTTTTTAAGCCGAGCGCCTATTAGACTTCGTACTAATTGGTATTTTGGTTCATTTTTATCAGCTAATTCTTTATAGCCTTTTCTTTTCAATAGTTTTTTTTCAAAGTCTTCCCAACTTGTCAGATCATTAATTTTTCTCATATCTGTTAATTATAAATATAACATAAACATTATATTAATTAACTTATCAAATGTCAAATTCTTTAATACGATTAAGGGCCGTTTTTATCTCAGTAAGGGGTGTTTTATTAGTCTCTATGGACAATGCTCCCTCCTCGTCCCACTAAACCACGAAATACATATTACTTTACATCTCTGAGGTGTGAGTACAATTGTCCCGCCGAGCGGGGCTACGATGAACAAGTCGGTGGTTTTGAGACATCTTTAGTTTTTGGGGAACCGGCATTTTTTATAATTTCTCTTGACAAACGAATTGCTATATATTGTATAATGTATAGCAAATGGGGACTAGGGCTTTCCTGGGCCCCTTTTTTTATGGGAAGATTTTGAGTCCGTAGTTTTGAAATACACCATTCTTACAATGTAATTTAGTTTTCACAATTTCAAAAGCTTTATTCTCTTTATCCTTATCCAATGCCCATCTTCCAATTGGATATGCCATAAGGTCAGCAATTTGGTGGCCAATAATATTTTGAGTCTTCTGATTGAAAGAAAGGTCAGTAAATTTGTTCCTAACTTCCTCTGATTTGATAAATCTGTTTCCTTTCACTCTAAAATTTTCATAAACTGTAGCCAAAAGTTTATCGTTATGTGTTTCCCTTGATTCGGCTCGAAGAATTATTGAATCGTTATCTCTACCTAAAAACATAATGGCTCGCTCAAGGATAAATTGAAAACAGAGATGATAAGGATTTACAGGACTGGAATATGTCTTGATTAACTTGAATTTATTAATCGCCGCCGCAATAACAGTAAATTTTAGAGAGTTGATGATTTTATCCAAATCATTGAGAAACAAGTCCCTTTTCTTTTTATCAACCAAGCTGACAAAACTATTTTTTTGTTTGCGAATATCATAAGACCGTAAAATGATTGACGGGTCATTAAAATATTTTATTTTTAGCTTATTAATTTCCCGTTCAACCACTTTTGAATAATAATCAAGGTCAAAGATGCAACCAGCCAATACAAACATGGGGTAAGATTTATCAATTTTATTCTCAAGTAAACTATGATCTCCTGATTCATCCAAAAACATCAGTTTCATATCTACCTAAATTATATACCCGTCAAAATTAATTTATAACTTTAAAAAATACAAGAGAGGAAATTCGCACCCCAGGGGTAATTTTAGATCACTCCAACAAACTCCAACTCCACCCCAGGGGTGTAGTTGTATAGTAAGTACACTCCAGGAGTGTACTTATGATTTTTTCAGAAATAAATTGGAGCATAAAAAAAGGTAGGCATTCCCGCGGGACGAAACCCTTTGGTAGTCCTACCATCATGATTATCCTATCATAACACAAAACCTCCATTCATTTGTCAATGACATTTACCACGCTACTTTTCCCCTCTCCCCCCTATCCATTCCCATTCCCCCACCTCGATGCTCTGAGAAAAGGAGGTTTATGATCTAAATAGTTGGAAAAGTGATAAAATATGAATTATGTTTGAACAATCCTTTAAAAACATTGATGATGTACTTCATAGAGATGCTGGAGTCGGGACAGAACTTGATTATATTGAGCAAACTTCATGGATTTTATTTCTAAAATATTTGAATGATTTTGAAGAAGATAAAAAGACTGAAGCGGCTTTAGCCGGAAAAAAATATAAATATATTATTGATCCTAAATTTAATTGGAAAGTTTGGGCAGCACCAAAAACCTCTGACGGAAAACTTGATCACAATAAATCTCTTTCGGGAGATGATCTGACAAAATTTGTTGATCACGAATTATTTCCTTATTTAAAAAAATTTAAATCATCAGCAGATAGCCCGGATACAATCGAATATAAAATCGGTGAAATTTTTAGTGAACTCAAAAACAAAATTCAAAGCGGATACGCACTCCGTAATATTTTAGACATTGTAGATGGAATGCGATTTAGAACTGATTCAGAAAAACACGAAATGTCTCACTTATATGAAAGCAAAATCAAAAATATGGGTAATGCAGGACGTAACGGCGGAGAATTCTATACTCCTCGATCATTAATCAAAACGATTGTCAAAGTCGTCGCTCCAAAAATTGGTGAAAAGATTTATGACGGAGCCGTTGGGTCCGCCGGATTTTTGGTCGAAGCTTATGGATACCTAAAAGAAAGTAAAAAACTTACAACTTCTGATGTTGAAATTCTTCAGAAAAAAACCTTTTATGGAAAAGAAATAAAATCGCTTGCCTACATTATTGGCGTGATGAATATGATTCTTCATGGGATTGAAGCACCAAACATAATTCATACAAATACATTGGCCGAAAATATTTCTGATATTCAAGAAAAGGACAGATATGACATTGTTTTGGCTAATCCTCCGTTTGGGGCTGGAATCAGGAAAGAAATTCAACAGAACTTCCCCATCAAAACCGGTGAGACAGCCTTTTTATTTTTACAACATTTTATAAAAATACTTAAAGCTGGAGGCCGAGCTGGTATTGTTATCAAAAATACTTTTCTTTCCAACACTGATAACGCTTCAGTCTCACTTCGAAAGCTATTACTTGAGAGTTGCAACCTTCATATCGTCCTCGACTTACCAGGAGGCACATTTACTGGGGCCGGAGTCAAGACAGTGATATTATTCTTCGAAAAAGGATCCTCAACTAAAAAAACTTGGTTTTATCAATTAAACTTAACACGGAACCTAGGTAAGACCAACCCACTTAATGAAAAAGACCTTGAAGAATTTATCACTCTTCAAAAAACTAAAGCCAGCTCCCCAAATTCTTGGATGATTGATATGAAAGACGTCAACCAAAAAACCTTCGACCTCTCCGTCAAAAACCCAAACAAACAAACTGAACAAAAACTCCGAGAACCGAAAGAGATTTTAGAGGAGATGAGAAAACTGGATAATGATAGTAAAAAAATCTTGGACAAAATTTTCATTAATATTTAATTTGTAGTGAATATTAATTAATATGGCTTTAATACCTCCAGAATATTTGAATGCAGTTGTTTCAATAGAAGTAGATCAATTGATAAATAATAAAATTGAAAAAATTTCAATTGCAACAGGTTTTTTATTTGGAAAGCTCATAAGTACGAACTCTCAAACTAATGAATCATTTTATTCAATATATTTAATTACAAATAGACATGTTTTTGAGAATAGAAAAACAAAAGAATTGTTGAAAAGTGTCTTTTTAAGATTTAATCTTTCAAAAAATAGAGGAGCAAAGCATTATCAAATAAATCTTTTAGAAAATAATAAGCCTATTTGGATTAAACATAATAATGACATTGTTGATATAGCAGTTATTCCGCTAAATGGTAAAAAATTAAGAGATGAACAAATAGAATTTTATTTTTATAAAGAAAATCAAGACATTTTTTTATCTAAAAATTTTAAAAACTTAGGAGTTTCTACAGGGGATGGGATTTTTGTTTTAGGATTTCCAAATGGTATAAGAGGTAAAACTAAAAATTATGTAATAGTAAAAAAAGGAATAATTGCCCGTTATGACGAGGAATTATTAAAAGAAGCTCATTTTTTTATTGATTCTTCAGCATATCCAGGAAATAGTGGTGGGCCGATTATTTATAAACCAGAATTAGTTGCTATACAAAATACAAAATTTATTAGCCGATCTGCATTAATAGGAATAATAAGTGAAGGGATAACATTTCAAGAAATTGCTATTAGTGAACAGACGGGCAGACCTAGGATAGCTTTTGAAGAACAAACAGGAATAATTAAAGTTGTTCCAATAGACTTTGTTATTGAAGCAATTGATCATTATGAAAAAGAAAAAGGCGTTCCAAAAGCAAAAGAAAAAGTAGGTAATGATCAAAACTTTATTTAATACTTAAAAAGTATGACTGAAATAGAAAAAATATTCTTAACTTCTTCTATCACCATAATTGGTGGAGTAATTATTTTTACGATGCAACAAATAATCTCAAAATTTTTTGTAGAAACTATTTACAGACAAAGTGAAATTATCAGTGATATATCAGATGCATTAGTATATTACGCGAGAGAATACAGTAGTCCAGGTCTTTTATCTAAAGAACTGCAGGATCAGGCTCATAATAAATTCCGCCAATTAGCATCTTTATTAAAAGCTCGATCATATATGATCAAATGGTATGGTTTTTTAAGTTTTTTTAGTATCATTCCAAATTTAAATAATATAGAAGAAGCTTCAAGTAATCTTATAGGGTTGTCTAATTCGTTATTTAATAAATCCGATGGAGTGGAAAATCATAATAGAGTAGTAAAAATAAAAAAATTACTAGGTATTCCGTCTGGAATTACATAATAATATGAATACTAACCGGCAAGTCATAAATGCTAATCAATTAATTAAATCCATTTTGCAGAAGTATATAAAACTTGGACTTAATAATTCTGATTTATTCAAACAACTTCAGAAAGATTTACAAAATCAAATTTGGGTCGATAAAATTCAAACAGTATTAAGTAAAGTTAAAAATAGTAACTACATTTTTAGTATTAGTACGGAGATTAATAAAGATAAAAATGATCAAAGAGTTCGTGAAATGTTTGCAGAATTTGATGTTGCTCAAAGACTATTAAACACAAAATTCTTTGGATCATTTACTAATGTCGAATATTTAATAAAAGATAAAAATTATCGTAGTCCTGACTTTTTAGTATATGAAAATGCCAGCCCAGTTCCTGTTGAAGTAAAATTTCTCACACCGCAAGACTTAAATGAAAAAAAGTTTTTTCAGAAGTTAATAGACAAAATTAACAACCATGCTCTGCAACAACTAAATAGCTTCTACGAAGAAAAACAATTCAAAAAAGGTGTTATTTTCATTTGGTCAGACAAGCCAGTAAAACTTGCAAATATAACATATTCTAAACTTGAAGAATATTTTAAAGAAAAAGTAAGTAAACAAAAATTTGAGGTAACGATAATTTGTATTTTAAGCGGTTTGGGTTTATGGGATTTTTATATATGAGCAAAACTAACTGGCAAACAAAAAAACTTGGGGAAATTTTAAAACTTGAATATGGAAAGCCATTACCAAAAAATATTAGAAGTAATAACGGCAAATATCCTGTGTATGGAGCAAATGGAATTAAAAATTTTTCAGATCAATTTTACTACGACAAATTCAGCATAATTGTTGGTAGAAAAGGATCCGCAGGTGAAATTAATCTTACTAAGGAAAAATTTTGGCCACTTGACGTAACGTATTTTGTGACCTTTGATAATAAAAAGTATGATTTGAAATTTTTGTACAATCTTCTCGATACTTTAAAACTTCCAAAACTTGCAAAAGGCGTTAAACCTGGAATAAATCGCAATGAAGTTTATTCTATTGAGGTAAAAACTCCTACCTTATCTGAGCAACACCGTATCATCAAAAAATTAGATAAAGTTTTTGGGGAGATTGAGAAGGCGAAGGAAAGTACAGAACGGAATTTGCAAAATTCTAAAGATCTTTTTGAATCATATTTACAGAATATTTTTGAGAAATCAAACGATGAATGGCAAGAAAAAAAATTAGGAGATAAAAATTTGTTACAAATCATTGATGGAGATAGAGGCAAAAACTATCCAAAGAAGTCTGATTTTTTGAAAGAAGGATATTGTTTATTTTTAAATACAAAGAATGTAAGACCGAACGGATTTGATTTTAAAACCACCATGTTTATTACAAAAAAGAAGGACGATGCGCTTGGTAACGGAAAATTACAAAGAAACGATGTATTACTTACAACACGCGGGACGATTGGAAATATTGCCGTGTATGGTGAAGATGTTCCTTTTAAAAATATAAGAATAAATTCAGGAATGTTAATTTTTCGACCAAATACCAAATTAATTACCCCTGGATATCTCTATACAATTTTTCAATCAGGGATAATGAAATTTCAAATTAAAAAATATGTATCTGGAGCTGCACAACCACAATTACCAATAAAAACACTAGTAAATTTTTCTATTCCTGTCTTAAAATCTCTTTCTGAACAAAAATCTATTGTCAAAAAATTAGATGAATTATCCGAGAAAACGAAGAGACTTGAAGAGATTTACAAACAAAAATTGGCGGATTTGGAGGAGTTGAAGAAGTCGATATTAAAGCAGGCTTTTGAAGGAAAGTTGTGATTATAGGTCTGGATTCCCGCCTCCGCGGGAATGACAAACACTGGATCCCAGTTTTCAAGGGGATGACATGAAGAAATTTGGGAATGATGGTTATAATATAAAAGATTGGGATTATAATGTTAATATGAAAAATATTTATCTGTTTATTGATGAATCAGGCGGAGGAAATCCAAAAAGTAGCAAATCGGAATGCTATATTGTTTGTGGGTGTCTTGTTCTTGACAATAAGAGAGACGAAATAAAGATTAAAGCTGATCAGATTAAATTTAAGTACTGGAGTCGGACTGATGTAATTTTTCACTCCAAAGAAATTGGAAGAAAAGAAGGAGATTTTAAAATTTTAAAAGATAAAAAAATAGCCGTAGAATTTTACAAAGATTTATTTAATTTTCTTTCATCATCTTCTTTACAATTATTCATAGCTTTAGTTGATCAAAAGAAAGCGCTTAATGAAAACTGGAATTCTCAGAAAGTATATAAAGAAACAGCAGATACTGTTATTCGAAATTTTATTTTATCTTTAATAGCTATCGGTGAAGTTAGAGGAAAACTTATGATCGAATCAGCAACTGCGGAAAAAGACTTTATTTACCATAAAACTGCTGGATTTTATTTATCAAATGGTATTAATAACCTAGGCATTTCATTTAAAGAAGTTCAAGATGTTTTGACTGAAGTATCTTTTGTAACAAAAAAGAATCACGACATTGAAGAGCAAATTGCTGATCTTATGGCATATGGGGCAAAACTAAAATTTATAAAGAAAAAACAAACAGAAATGAATCCTTATCAGTTAGGTATTTTAAAAATAATGAATTCAAAATTATTTAAGATGCATCCTGACACTGGGGCAAGAAAAAAGAAGTATTACGAGCAGATTGATAGTTTCAAAATAGTCCCATAAATGCAAAAAAACTGGGTCGTGGCATCACGCTCACTCACCAGTCTTTAGCATTAACAGTATAAGTTACTATTCGTCATCTGTCAATATTGAAATAAAACTATGAACGAAGCAGAGACAAGGGCGGAATATATAGACCCGAAACTAAAGGTAAGTGGGTGGGGAGAAATCGAAGGATCAAAAATACTTCGAGAATATCGGATTACTGAAGGGCGAATTCAAATCGGAGGAACACGTTCTAAACCAGAAATAGCCGACTATATATTAGTCTACAAAAATCAAAAACTGGCCGTCATTGAAGCAAAAAAATTAGAATCTTCAAAGACTGAAGGCTTAGGTCAAGCAAAAAATTATTCAACTAAACTTCAAATTCAATTCGCTTACTCAACAAACGGTAAAGAAATTTATCGGGTCGATATGAAAACAGGCAAAGAAGAAGATGTCCTTAACTTTCCAACCCCAGAAGAATTATGGAATAAAGTTTTTTCTGACCAGAACGAATGGAAAGAAAAATTCTCCGCAATTCCATATGAGGACATTGGCGGAACCAAAAAAGTGCGCTACTATCAAGAAATTGCCGTTAATAATACGCTTAGTGCAATTGCTGAAAATAAACAAAGAATTCTTTTAACGTTGGCAACCGGAACGGGAAAAACATTTATTGCCTTTCAAATTGCATGGAAACTTTTTCAAACAAGATGGAATTTAAAACATGACGGAGTAAGACAACCAAGGATTTTATTTCTAGCTGATCGAAATATTTTAGCTGATCAGGCTTTTAATTCTTTTTCTCCATTTCCAGAAGATGCACTTGTTCGTATTAACCCATTAGATATTAGAAAGAAAGGAAATGTCCCGACCAATGGCAGTGTATTTTTTACAATCTTTCAGACTTTTATGAGCGGAACAAATAATACTTCTTACTATGGCGATTACCCAAAAGATTTTTTTGATTTTATCATCGTTGATGAATGTCACCGAGGTGGAGCAAATGACGAAGGTAACTGGCGAGGGATACTAGAATATTTTTCACCTGCTGCCCAACTTGGATTAACCGCCACACCAAAAAGAAAAGATAACATTGATACTTATAAATATTTTGGCGAACCGGTATATATTTATTCACTAAAAGAGGGAGTTAATGATGGATTCCTTACACCATTTAAAGTAAAAAGAATTAAGACAACTCTTGATGACTATATCTATACTTCAGACGACCAAATTATTGAAGGCGAAGTTGAAGAAGGAAAGATTTATACAGAGCCGGATTTTAATAGAACGATTGAGATTGAAGAACGTGAAGCAAAACGAGTAAAAATAGTATTAGAAGAAATTAATGAAAACGAAAAAACAATTATTTTTTGTGCCAATCAAGGACACGCTCTTTTGGTTCGCGATTTAATAAATAAATATAAAAAAAATACCAATCCTTTCTACTGTGTTCGAGTAACAGCAAATGACGGTGCTCGTGGAGACCAATATCTGCGAGAATTTCAAGATAATGAAAAAACTATTCCTACAATATTGACTACATCTCAAAAGCTTTCAACAGGAGTTGATGCCCGTAATATTCGTAATATTGTTTTGATGAGATCAATCAACACAATGATTGAGTTTAAGCAAATTATTGGTAGAGGAACTAGACTTTTCGATGGGAAAGAATACTTTACAATTCTAGATTTTATTGACGCTTATAAACATTTTTCCGATCCTGAATGGGATGGCGAACCGATTGATTTAACAACAGAGGGAAAAGATGAAAATAAAACATTTGTCAAAGAACCAACAGCCATATATGATGTTTCTGATCCTGAAGAAAAAGAAGAACCAAAGAAAAAAATAAAAATAAAATTAGCTGATGGAAAAGAAAGGGAAATTCAACATATGATCTCGACTTCATTTTGGAGCGCTAATGGCAAACCAATTTCATCTGAAGAATTTTTACGCAATATTTTTGGCACCTTGCCCGAGTTTTTCAAGAGTGAAGAAGAATTACGAAAAATTTGGTCAAACCCGATTACACGAAAAGCATTCCTAATAAAAATAGCTGAGGTCGGATATGGGATCGATGAATTGGAGACTTTACAAAAATTGATTAATGCCGAAAATAGTGATTTATTTGATGTGTTGGCTTATATTTCCTTTGCCACTCAACCGATTTCCAGACAGAAGAGAGTCGAACAAACAAAAAACATTATCTTTGAAAATTTGGACGAAAAAGAAAAAACGTTTATAGGATTTGTTCTTGAAAATTATATTGATAAAGGAGTTGAAGAGCTGGATGAAGAAAAATTACCAATATTACTTAATTTAAAATACCACGCAATTTCTGATGCGGAAACTATCCTTGGAGGAGTCGAAAAAATAAGAGCTACTTTTTTTAATTTTCAAAAGAATTTGTATGCTGCAACTGAAGAAGTTTAACTATCAAAACTTGATCTTTTGGCTAGGCTCAAGTCAAGTCCTCCGATGAAGGGTTTGACTTTATCTTTTTCCTCTGCCGAAATTAAAGCGTGATACTTTGAGAATATATACTTAAAAAAATTATTTTAAAAATTTAACTATCTTTAAACAAAATGCATAAAATAATGTTTGTATAATAGTTTTTCGATTGCTATAATAACCTAAATCATTTGATTATGTCAGAGAAAAAAAGAAGCGTTCTTCCGATTCATTTATTAGATAGGTATGGATTAAAGGGACCTTATTTAAACTATGATTCAACAAGTCATCTTCATGCAAAATATTTACAATACGTATTGAGACCTTTTGGCGTCTTTTTATCAAAATCATTTACTCATGCAAGAGTTCTTGATGTCGCTTCAGGAACAGGAGAAGTTGCAAAATACTGGTCCGGTTTGAAAAATCTTCAAATGGTCCAAACGGACCTCTCCAAATTTGCCTTGGACAGAAGTAAAGGACAACAGCGGGTCAGAGCTTTAGCCCAAGAATTACCTTTTAAAAACGCATCTTTTGATGTAATTCATATGAAAGATGCCCTATTGCATATTGAAGATCAAAGTGAGTTGTTGGCTGAGTTTCAAAGAATATTAAAACCCAATGGCTATTTATTATTAACATCATTTGAATATTTAAAAAAGAATTTTGGTTTAATATTAAAATCATTTCCGATGATTTCTACCCTCTTGCCATATATAAATAAAAAGCAATTTATTTCCTGGGCTTCTTTTTTTGAAAAACTAAAAATTTTTGATATGACTCCGCCGTTTTTTCCTGTATCAGAAAAAACTATAACTAAGTTAGCAAGTGAAACAGGTTTTAAAATAGTAACAAATAATCATTGGACCACAAACTGGGAAAACCCCGATTGGACATTGTTTCCAGAAAAAAGGTTTAGTATATTATTTCAAAAAACTTCTTAGTTTAAGATTTGTAATTTTTAAAATTTGATCTTTCGGCTTGGCTCAAGACAACTCTTCTGATACAGGGTTTTATAAGGGGCAATTCGGCATCTGTTTGACTTTATCTTTTTGCTGTACGATAATTGAAGCGTGGTAGATAAAAAAGACGAAGTTTTAAAAAAATTAGAAGGAATTGATAAAAGACTTAAAGAGCTGGAAAATGATTTTTATAATTTAGATGACTATCTCCCCAATCACTCCCTCATCAATAAATCAATTCAATTCATCGAAAAGAAGGGCAAAGTGAGCAGGCATGAATTAAAGAAAAGATTCAGCATCAGCGATTTCAGAGCGATACAGCTTTTTAAGCTTTTGACAGAACAGGGGTTTTTAAAAAAAGAGGGTGAAAAGGATGAGGAAAGGTCAGTAAATCCTGAAGCATTTTATGAGTATGTTGAGCCGGTACTGTCGTACAACAGGCAAGATTTATTTAAGCGGGCAGTTGAGATCGTAAAAGATCAGGAAAAAGTCAGCACTGCCCTCCTCCAAAGAAGATTATCAATCGGTTATGCTAGCGCGGCGCGTATGCTTGATCAAATGGAAGCAAAAGGGATTTTTGGACCAGCTGAAGGATCCAAGCCCAGAGATGTTTTGAAAAATAAGGATAAATAATAAGATCCCCTTTCAGAAGTAGAAAATTTATTTAGAGTTTGATATTAATTTGTTTCGTGGTTGTATGTGTATAGTCATATACAACTTTTATTTTTTTGCCAAGATCTGTTTTTTTCACTTCATCAATTGCTAGAAAAATTCTTCGACGGTTTTCTTCCCAGTCAATTTTCTCAGTGCTATCTAATCCTCCACTGTGGCCGATAAATATTGAAACCAGTCCGCCCGGCCGGGTTACTCTGATCATTTCCTTGACAGCATTTTTCGAATCTATGGCAGTATCGGCATACCAGCCGACCGCTCTCATGGAAAACGTTAAGTCAAAAATACTATCTAGAAACGGTAGATCTTCAGCGTAACCAGGTATTGTCCGTCCCGGAAGACCTGGAAAAAAATTAAGCAATGGGTCAATGCCATAAGCATTTGGTATGCGCCCGACTGGTGTAGTGATCACATCTCGCTGTAAAACGTTATGTCCACAGGAAACATCAAGGACCATCTTTTTGTCACTTTTCCATCCTTGAATCACACTCGGGTCAAAGCGATCGGTGGTGGCTAAGGCCGATGTTTTGTATAGATGACCTAGATCAGGATTTGGATAAAGTATTTTTTCTGCATGTGGACTCCACTTTGGGTCAATTAATTTACTAATGTCCGGATAATCAAACCATTCATTATGTGGCGGAAACGAAGTCTCATATCTACGTCCAGCCATGACTGCTACCATATCACGATAATCGTCGATTAAGTTTTTTGTCTGTTTACGAGTGAGGGGACGACATATACTATCTAACAATATTTGTTCATAAACTTCATTTTCTATCGGGAACGTTTGCTCCGATAATCCATCATTTGATCCGGGATAAAATTGCTCAAGCTCAGCCACATTAGTAAATGGAAAGCTGAGGACTTTTCCGAGATAATCCAGGTCAAATTGAGGATAAGTTGGGTCCACCACCAAACCCTCATTATTATTATCCATAATTTCAATAATGCTGTGGCTTTTATCATGTTTGAGATTTTTGTTGGTTTTAGGATCGCGTTTCACTGTAAAGTCGACACAAAAAATGTCTACATTATGACCATGTGTGGCTATAGTTAGGCCGTGCGCCAAAGCGAGCGTTGTAAGCTCGCACATATTTCTACCGGTAAACTTTGATTGACCATCTATGGTTTCAAGTCCAAGAGCATCAAACCAACGAGTGGAAAATTTTGTTAACTTATCGATAAATTTTGGTGCGCGTTTTTGAATATAAGATTCAATCTCATTATTAAGATAGGTTTTGAATTCACCACTTCCACTTTGGTGACGTTTTCTTTTTTCCGGTCCCATGAGGATATTATATCATCATGACAATCTAAACATATTTATTTCATGACTGCTGATTAAACTCTTTTAATAAACGATAAAGTAATATTTTTATCTAAATTGTCGAAAAACTTATAGATTCATTGTCTTGCCTAAGAATATTTGATAAAATGAGTTACTTTTTGAGAAATATAGTTGGTCGCTTAGCTCAACGGTAGAGCGCTTCGTTTACATCGAAGATGTTGGGGGTTCAAATCCCTCAGCGACCACCACTTGAGTGGTAGAGCGCCCCGCCTCAGGCGGGGATGTTGGGGGGGGCCGAAGGCCAGCCTTCGGTTTTCAAATCCCTCCGGGTCCACCTTCGCCTCGCCGAAACCCGACTTAGTCGGGTGAAGGCGGGGAAATTTGGCTTGGCTACGGCGAGATAAATCCACTTTAGGTCGACGAAGTTTTAGTGAATTCATCTATAATAATTTTATATGCTCTACGTTTACACTCTTCGATGTAAAGATAAATGAACTTATATTGGTTGCACTAATAATTTAAAAGACAGGTTACAAAGACATAATAATAGCCATATTGAAGCTACAAAAAATAGAATTCCTGTTAAACTTATTTCATATTTCGCATTTAATAGTGAAAGCATTGCCTTTAATTTTGAAAAATATCTTAAATCCGGTTCTGGTAGAGCTTTTATGAAGAAACATTTCTTCTGAAGAAATAAATGCTTCTAAATCTCACGAAAATGCAATTTTATATATCAGAAGTGGTAAAACTTAGACGATAATATATAATCAAAGTAGCAGTAAAAGATTCTAAAAAAATGAGTATTAACCAAAATTCGAAGTTCTGTTTAAATAAGAAAACTACTTTGATACTTGCCATGGTTATCGGTGCTTCTATATTTGCATTTTTTATTTCATATTCCTTAAGTTATATGCCTTCTCATACATTCTATTCAAAAGCCACATATAAGCCACCGAATAACTTTTTTTTATCATTTACTGCAATGGGTTTAGGTAATTATATTTCAGAAGTTGCCTTCGTTAGCAAATATAATTCACTTACAAAACTAATTGACGAAAATCCGGGAGATGTGACATTAAAAGAAGCATTTTCTGCATTTATTAATGGCAACATTGCGATCGCAGGGGCTTATTTACAAGGATCTCGATTGGCTTCTGATAATATGCGTCATTATATTTATGGAGACGGAAAAGATATAGACATATCTAATGCCTATAAAAAAATTGGAATCGATAATTACGGATCAATGGGAGAATTTATGACTTTTGAGATTAGTTTTGGTTTAAACAATAAAAAGAGTTTAACTACATTTTCCGCCATGGATGTGTCAGATATTGGCTTTACTTATAAGACAGCAAAGAAAATTTTATGGAATGATTTGGATGTATTAGTGGATTCACAAACGGCCGGTTTAGAAAATGCATTAGGTAGACATACGTTATCCTCTTCGTATGAAGTAATTACAGCTGGAGGTATTGTCTCGGACCAGGTAGCTACACAACATGTGCCACTGATGTACTTTTTGTTGAGTGATTTAAAAGAAGCTAATAATCCATATCATATCGAACAAATCACTGTTAAACCAAGGGTAGGAATCACTCTATATGATAGATATATGTTTAATAAAGAAAGATCAGGTGCCGGCGCATATACGGAGAGTAGTCAATTGAAGTACGTTATGGATATAATATCTAAAACTGTTGGTTTTGGGGAACTGTCAATATATATGGATAAGAAATCATTCGAGGAATTAAAAAACGGAGCAATCTCTTTACCTGCGACAGGTTTGAAAAAACTTGAAGATTTAAAAATCGCAAGTAGTTATTCAATAAATGGCAACTTCCCAACTAAAGATGTCGGAGTGTTTTCAATCTACCTTATTATTAGAGAATGACTTTAGATTTAAAATATTAACATCGCATCCACGTATTTCTGTAGCTATGATTCTGGACGCGCTTTCTCGTCTTCGACTCGTTCGCTTGCCAGAATGACGTTTTAATATAGTGACACTCACTTTATTTCATTTTCGGTTAAACCGCTTTCAGATGAAATTGCAAATTTATATTTGATCTTTCAGCGAGATAGCACTCCGTACGTTCATTTTTCTTTGCAAAATGAACTACGGTGTGTATATAATCAAGATATGATTTATTTTTCTGAGATCAATAGAAAAAAAGTAATCACTGAGGATGGTATTAAAGTTGGGCACCTTGAAGACTTCATTTTTCTAGTCACCGAAAATCCAATCGTTACAAAAATGGTTGTAAGAAACGATGCCGGTCAAAAACTAATTATTTCAACCGATTATCTTAAGAAAATAAACAGCGTGATTATGATTGAAAAAGAATACTTAACTTCCTATCTTGAAGAAAATGAGCTCTACCTAGTAAAAAATCTCCTTGATAAGCAGATAATTGATATCAAGGGAAATAAAATAGTCCGGGTTAATGACGTTGCAATTCACAGCCAAGAAAACTTGACCATCTCAGGGGTTGACGTTGGAGTCATGGGACTTTTTAGAAGGCTCCAAATTGGTGGCGATTTACCGTATAGAGTAGCCCGTTTTTTTAATATTAAATTAACTTCTGATTTCTTATCTTGGGCCGACATTCAGCCGCTTGAGCTAATACGAGGTCAAGTAAAGCTCAAAAAAAGAGAAGAAAAACTTGAAAAAATCCGACCTGAAGATCTGGCTGATTACCTTGAAAAAACAAATGTTATTAACGCCCGGAAGTTTTTGAAAATCCTTGATACACAAAAAGCTGCCGAGGTAATAAGTAACTTAAATATAAGCTACCAAACGTCGCTTTTCAAAAACTTTCATAATGATAAAGCGGCGAGACTGATCTCATATATTGATCCTGATGAGGCAGTCGACGTATTATTAACCCTTTCTCCAAAAAAAAGAGAAGATATCATTGCCCTTCTTGAGCAAAATATAAAAACGCAAATTTTGAAATTAATGACTTTTGCCAAAAATCCAATTGGCGGCTTAATAACAACGGAGTTTTTAACGGTTAGTTCAGAGGACACAGTCAGAGACACTATAAAAGCAATAAAAACTAAGACGGTGGATTTTTCATCCCTTGATTATATTTATGTAGTTAATAAAAAAAATGAAATGGTAGGCGTAATCAGCCAACACGAATTAATGCTTCAGAGCGAGGACACTCCGATATATAAATTCATGACTCAAAACGTCATCGTCGTTCACTTAACTACCCCTGTTGAAATAGCGGTGAAAAAAATGCTCAAATATAAATTGTACGCGCTTCCTCTTATTGATCAAAAAAAACAAATAGAAGGAATTATTACTCTAGATGATGTGAGCCAAACGATTTTAAAGAAATTCGATTAAATTTTTTATGAAAAAATTAATTGTTATTGCTGATTGGGCGGGAGACACCTTGCCTTGCCAAGAAATAAAAATAGCCGTTGAGGGATATCTTAAAAACGGATCATTATCCAATATAAGTTTTGTCGCTTCAACTCCATCAACAATTCACACTAGTTTTTTAATTTCACAGATTCTTGAAGATATAAATAGGTACGGCCAACCACTTGAGACAGTCGTTTTTCAAAATACCGATCCCCGGCTCCATACTAATCAAAGTGTAGTCAAAGCAGCCGGTGCAAAACCAATAATAGTTAGGACAGTTGGTGGAACTTATCTCCTTGGACCTAACGCGGGATTTAATTTTTCTATGATAAAAAATCAAATCGATGAGGTTTATGAATATAAAGGAATTAATGAAAAAGGGCAATTTCACTCAAGAGATTTATTTTCTAGAATTTCGGCTCATTTGATGGATTATATGGAAGATGAGCTTGAGCTTGAGGAAGTGAGCAGCGGCATAATACCTGACTTAGTCGGGCACTTTATTGGCCATATCGATAACTACGGAAATATAAAAACAACTATCACCGAAGAAAACTTTAAAGGCAAGCATGTGTACGGAGATCTCGTCAATGTAAAGATAAATAATATCCAAAAAGAAGCCAAATATACATCTAATTTATTTGGAGGAGTTCCTGGAGAATTGGTTATTTATCCGGGGTCTTCAGGTAAAAAAGAAAATAGATTTCTTGAAATCTCGATATGGAGACATTTTACTGAAGAAAAACCAACTACAGGTATAAATGAATTCAACTTCCCAAAAATAGGAAGCGAAATAACTCTGCTTTAATTTAAATTTAGTCTGATAAACGGGCTAGGAAAAGTTTAAGGTCTTTGCTTAATGAAAAGTTAAGACCTATTTTTTTCTTAAGAAAAAAATAAGAAAGGAGGTGATCCAACCGCTCCTTCCAGAACGGTTACCTTGTTACGACTTAACCCCCATCGCCGGCGATACCCTCTTCCGCATAAATGCGAAATTCAAGTGTCCCCGACTTTGTTGGCTTGACGGGCGGTGTGTGCAAGAGGCAAGAACGTATTCACCGCAGTGTAGCTGACCTGCGATTACTACCAATTCCGCGTTCATGAGGTCGGGTTGCAGACCTCAATCCCCACTGAGGGAAGATTTAAGGGATTTGCTCGACGTTACCGTCTGGCAATGCCCGTTGTTACTTCCCATTGTAACATGTGTGTAGCCCAGGGTATAAGGACCATGCTGACTTGACGTCTGCCCCTCCTTCCTCCCCGACTAAAAGTCAGGGCAGTCTCTCGTGATAGATTTAACACAAGATGGGGGTTGCGCTCGTTGTCCCACTTAAGGGCACTCCTCACGGAACGAGCTGACGACAGCCATGCAGCACCTGTAGCGATGTCCTTGCGGAAAGCCCGATTTCGCG